>Ga0206678_10002731_pt1 | contig 11131 bp, 8 predicted proteins | sample M180m12015metaG_FD_155453 | JGI IMG/M metagenome (GOLD analysis project Ga0206678, IMG submission 155453) | Ammonia-oxidizing marine archaeal communities from Monterey Bay, California, United States - M1 80m 12015 | ecosystem: Environmental > Aquatic > Marine > Intertidal zone | place: USA...
CATGGAACGGATCAGCAATTTTGCCGTAGGTGAGGTTCACAACAATGTTGAATCGGAGATAACCGACGCCATTATTGAACTAGGCGTGGACTTATCGCTGGATATGACTACTGAAATGACTTTCACTGTTTTTGATCCCGATTTTCGAATGTTGAGAAACAACTATTTTCAAGTACGTCGCCCTATTTCGTATCATGGCTACGACTATGAGATTGCTCAGATGAGCATGGATCGTCAGGGAGGGGGGTTAGATACCGTCAGGGTTACGGCACGGTCATTGGCGATTCAGCGCATGCGGCGGGAAACTGGTGCTGCGTCTTGGGACACTATTTCCCCGTCGTTGTTTGCCAAGATGATGGCAGACGAGTGGGGTTTGAAAATGTTTATTCAAGACTCGGGAGAAAAGGTCGGTATTACGCGTCAGCAGGGTGACAATATTGATGAGTCAACGTGGGATGTGTTGCAGCGTCTTGCCGCCGATTTAGAGTATTTAGTTTTCGAGTCTTATGGGGTGTTGTATTTTACTAGTGAAGAATTTCTAGTTGAACGTCAGCCGGGTATAACGATTAATCTTTTTGCTGAGGAGACCGATCCGTGGTTTCCGTACAGTTTGGCTTTAAGCCAGAGTGATGACGATTGGGCTGGTTCTTCTTTTACGGCTCAAGTGAGTAGGGAGAATGGAAAACAGTTGCGTCCGGGCATGACCGTGCAGTTTTACAATTGTGGACCGTTTGGCCATTCTGATCTACCCGTAGGGGTTTCGGGGGTGGTAGGTACGTTTGAAGAGGATAGAAAGCATTTGATTTCTTCGGTGACATGGGCGGAAGGTCATCCTTCTCCGGTAGCGATTCAGGGGAGAACGTTGAAAGAAACGGAAGACACTGTTGCCGATACGTCTGTTGGAACGGGTTTGGGTGTTTGGGGCAAGCGAACTTTGAGGGAAGGCATGGGGACGGTGGATGCACCTGCGCATGATGTTGCCCGGTTGCAGGAAAGTTTAGGTATAGAGAAGACGGGTATTTTTGACGCTAGAACAACAGCGGCCGTAAAGGCTTGGCAGAGGGTAAATCAGTTAGGAACTCCGATTATTCAGGCTGTTGGAGAGTTGCCTCCTGAAGAGCGGAAATTTTATGTAGGAAAGGAAGAAATCATAACGTATGACGTTGATGGTATTATCAATGCTGATGATTGGGGAGTTTTGTTGACTTCACCCGCAACATTCAAAGAGAATTTACCGCCGTCGGTGGCCCATGGTGCGCCGGTAACTTCAACGGCTGGGGCGTTGCAAATTGATGATGTCCAACCAAGTGCTGGACCGACCGGTTCGGCACCGTGGTATAACTGATGTCAGTAGCGCGAAATAAGTCTTATTCTAATAGACGGGCAGCGGCATCCGGTTTCTATCAGGGAACCGTTACGGAGGTAGTCACTGCTGAGATTGATCCGTTTGGGATTCGTGTCGATGTTCCACGGTTGGGTCATAAGAATGCTGGTCCTTTCCCGTATGTCGGTCCTCCTCCGGCGCTCGGGGATTCGGTGTGGGTGAGTTTTCAGGAATCTCGCTCGGATGAGTTGTTGGTGTTCAACTCCGGGCATCAGGACGGTGATGACATCACGGAGGGGACGTACCGGTTCGGCGGTCAGGTTGAGCAGTGGGGGGTGACGGTACATATCGAACCTACTTCTTATACGGGTTCTAGTCGTGCGTCGATGGGGTTCGTGAAAACAGGGCTTGGCGGTGGTGGTTCGGGCGTCGGGGTGAACGGAACGACTTCAGGCGATCTCTTTGCCTATGATTTCAATACTGATAATTGGCTTCTTTACCATACCGGCGCTTGGGGCGTTTTCGCTACGGGTAAGGAAGATATAGCGAATTGGAATAATGCTGCTTTTCATGTTTACGGTGGGAATAAACACGGAACCCCTAGTGGGACTTTCATGCGGCGGTTCTCTATTTATCCCAGTTACAACGCTGATAGCACTCAGTATGAGCGTCTCATTTTGCAGTGGAACCATCAAGACGCTAATGAAACTGCTCCGAAAGACAATGGCTCTAGTTACTGGTGGATGGACATAGGTGGGTACGGATACTGGCTTGGAAACATTCATCCATATCCCGACGACAATAGAGATTTGGGTTGGTCAAGTTACAGGTGGGATGACATTTATGCTACCAACGGTACTATCCAGACATCTGATCAACAATTCAAAACCGATATTGCCGACTCCGCTCTGGGGTTAGAGTTCATCAAATCTCTACGGCCCGTGTCGTTTAAATGGAAAACTGCCAAGGGTGAACCCGGTGTTCGAACGCATCACGGATTGATCGGTCAAGAAGTTGAAACAGTCTTAGGTGGTTCAGCGGCGACTACAGCAATGTGGACTAACTCTCACATTGAGGCGCGTTCAGAGGAACCGGCGGGATTAGATGAAGAAGGAAATGAAATAACTACCGCTATCCCAGCAGTTGAAGAACATTATCGTCAAGGTATCCGGTACAACGAACTGATTGCTCCTATCATTAAAGCAATACAAGAAATAAATGTTCAACTGGAAGGGAATGCTTTTCAATCTCAATCTGCTGTTGATTACATAGCAGACTTCGACGCCAAGATGTTGGCAAAACAGCCACAGGCTGACCAAGACCGTGCTGACATAGCGGATCTCAAGACCCGTGTTGCAGCATTGGAGGCATAATAATGACTATTCCAACTAAAAAGAATGTTGATCTTTCTTTGCTCCACCCACGTTTCGTAAAACGCTTAGAAGCGTTTTTCAGCGATGAACGTATCAAGGGGCGTGTGAGAGTTACCAGTGGGTGTAGAAGTTATGCCAAGCAGAAATATTTTTACGATGGCTACAAGGCCCGTAAGGCTGGATTTAATTTAGCGGCTAATCCTGACAGAAGGCATGGCCCTAAAGCCTTGAATGGTGTGGGTATTTGGCGCGGAAGTTGGCACATGGAACAGGACGACGGATTTTGCTACGCGGTCGATTTCGGTTTGTGTGGCAGTGGAATTAAAAAGTGGGAAGTGAATAACATTGCGAAAGAATACGGGATGCATCCGACGGTCAAGGGTGAGTGGTGGCATCATCAGCCGCGCATGTCAACAGACTGGTTTGATGCTCCGGCGCTGGATGCGATTGGAGTTAAAGAAGAAAAGAAAGAACCGGTTATTGATTGGGCGGCCCTCATCAGATATCACAACGCTATTACTGAGGGTATCAAACGAAACCCGATACGCAGAAAAGAGCGTTCGGATCGGGTGAAGGTTATGCAGCGCAAGTTGGCTGATCTCGGTTTTGATGTTGGTATTCCCAGCGAACGTTTCGGGTGGCGCACCAAGTGGCGGGTGAAACAGTTTCAACGGGTCAATCGTCTTACGAGGGATGGGATTGTTGGTTCAAGAACGTGGGATGAGATGTGGGGCGATGAGCCGTTGTCCTGATTTTGTTGCTTCCCCGGCACTCGGGGACGCGGTAAAATCTTGTTGTTACTAGTGCTAAAGTAGGATTCTATGGACGTTTTATCGTTTCCGTTGAAGTTGACCTCGAAGGGAGAGTTCGTCAAGGTAGAAACTACTTCTGATGATTACAAGGCTCAACAAATCAAAGCGTTCATGTCTACCCACAAGGAGGAGCGCAAGGTTTTTCCTGCGTTTGGTATCACTGATCCGACTTTTGAGGGTTTGGGATCGTTTGAAATCATAGATGCCATTTCTCAATTTTATGGTGTGTCGCTTGCTATTGAAGAGGTTGAAGTGATTAAAGGGCAGGGCGCTTTGGAAACAATCGAAGTTAAGTTTACTTAGGGGTTATTATGGTTTCTCCAGATTGGTCTACATATATTAATCTAACTCCGTATGATGTAACTGTTTCAAACATCTTGGAGGAAAGTTTGACGCAGGCGAAAGCCTTATTGCCCGAGTGGACTCCGAGGGTTGGGGAGATAGAGACAACCCTGTTGGAAGCAACTGCGTATCAGACTGCCAATTTGGCGAATGCGGCGAATAGGCTTCCGGGGGCAACAGTTGAAACACTTTTAAAATTGTTTGCGGTAACTCGTTCGAATGGGGTTAAAGCAACGGCGACTATTGGGATAACGTTTTCTGACAACTATGGACACTCTATTCCTGCTACTACCGCTTTTGCTTATTTTGGTTCAGATGGTTCGTCGTATGTGTACACATTGGATGCGGACACAACGGTAGCGTCTGGTTCAACCACTTTGGCATCAGTGGCCGTCACGGCTCAAGCGGTTGGAACAGGATACAACATTCCTTCCAACGGGAGTTCTCTTCAGTCGTTGGCGGTGTTGCCTTATGTGAAAACGGTTGTTCTGGATTCGAAGCCAACGGGTGGGTTGAACGCGGAAACTGATACAGAGTATTTCAATCGGGCTGTGACATTGTTGAAGTCGTATTCTTCGGTTTTGGCAACCGAAGAGCAGTTGGCTGCCCATGTTCTTGCTACTTATGTGGGATCAGTATTTCGAGCCAAGGCATATAATACGCGTCGATTTTCCGACAGGGATATGGTGACGGGGGGTGGGACACATAGTGGATATGTGTTGTTGTCTGTTGCTGGGGAAAATGTTAATGGGTATCCAAGATCCGTTGAGGATGCCACGGTGTCAGCAGCGAATGTTTCTACGATTTCAGCCGCTGTGGCTAGCAAGACCGGTACGGGTTTGACTATTGAAGTTCATAATGCGGAACTTGTAGGGATTGGTGTTACTTGCGAGGTATACAAACTTTCCACTGCTGCTTCGGGAACGGTTTCCGGTGCGGTTCAAACGGCGTTGGAAAAATACTTTGATTCTGACGCGTGGGATTGGGGCAGGGTTGTTCGTAAGAATGAAGTTATTAGTTTGCTGGATGGTGTGACTGGTATTGATTATGTTAAGAGTGTCTCACTGACATTGCCGGAAGAAACCGTGGTCGCTGCAACTACGGCTAATCTGTCGGCCGATTATGACAATGGGACGGTGGGTGTTGGGGCGACGTTGACGAACAATTCAACGCAGGCGGCGTTTGCGACGGATGGTCAAACACCGAGTTCGGGTGATCGTGTTTTGATCATGGATCAGACGGCAGCGCTTCAAAATGGCATTTATGAGGTTACAACAGTTGGTGATGGTTCCAGTAATTGGGTTTTGACTAGGAGTATTGATGCAGATACTACCAATGAGATGATAGTTGACAGGTTTGTTTGGGTTACTGCTGGTTCGACTAATGGTAGTAAGGGATTTTCTTGTAGTGCTGCTGGAACGATCGGAACTGATTCGATCACATTTATTCAAACTTCAACTGCTGTTCGTGCGGAAGTATTGGCCTCCAATGTCACGGATGGTACTGGTGGTTTGATCGGCGATATTCGTATGAACCGTTTGGGGATGTTGACTTATCCAAGCACTTTGACTATTACGGTTTCGTAAAATGGCTGATCCAATCAATTTATTAGAATCAAATGGGGTTGTATTTAATTCTTCTCTTTGGTCGGCGACGAATGCAACACTTCGTACTACTGCTTCTTTGGGCTATCAGGAAACAAGATTGGGGAGTGGGGTGGGCAAGGATGGCCTACTAGTCACCTCTTCGGCTGCTGGGGTGGTAACGGTCACATCTCCTCTGTTTCCTGTTGATTATACCAAGAGTTATGGAATGAATGGAATTGTTACTATTGGTTCTGCCTATGCGGAAAAAACGGCAACATTAGAGATTGAATATTTCACTGTCACAGTTGCTGGAGGGGGCAGTTCGATAGATCCGATTGGGGAAAAGGTTGTTGATGGGGCGTGGGTTTCGTCAACAGATGCCCATGAAGTTGCGTTTACGCTTCCGAGTGATGCCACTAAGACGTATGCCTTAGGGGTTGCTTTATCCGCAAACGCTATGAAGTTTGGTTTTCGAGAAGGGCCTCCTGATTACAACAGGGAAGAGTTCTGGATTCCTTCTGATGCCAACTACGCTAGATTGGTTTTTACGATTGATGCTGCAACTGCTGCAAATCAAGCATTTGCTTTGTCGGATGTATTCGCAGTGGATTTGTCGTTATTGCTTTCAAATGTGACATTAGATAATACATATGGTTTACTTCCTGAGTTTATTAGAAATGCTGATGGCAATTTAGATAATGCATCTCAAACACATTTACGCATGGTAAGAAAGTTGATGTCTGCGGCTTTTGCTTCTGGAATTATTATTGGTGAAGAAACAAGAACTTGGAACTATAGAAGGTCAACTGATTCGATAACAAACACTGAAAGCAAATCGGCACTAACGGATCCTCAGCAACTTCATAAAGATAATCTCAGATGGTTGGCTCAACTCGTTGGGGTTGAACTGGTCAATCCATTTACGGGCATGAGTATGTGGTTGTCGCTCCCCGGGTGGATTGAATCTACTGATTCAACAACGTGGCAAAAAATAGACCTAGTTGATAATGAGGACGTTGCGAGTGACTCCGCTCAATGGGCGAAGGTCAGATCGGCCTCTTATGAGGATATCCAATCATATCGAGATCAGATTCAAAATTCTTTTAATGGCTTGAACACTGGTAAGCCGTATTGGATGCGGGAATATTTGAAAACGATTTTGGATACAACTACACCGGACAATTATTTTCATAGGATCAAAACGCATGACCGGGAATCTCCGCTCTTGGTTAAGCATGTTTTTGATACGGAAGTAGATCCAGATCCAGATGGGATTCGTGTCGAAACGGAAATGAATCCGACGCTTTCTATGGGTGTTACCGGCACACAGTCTGGCAAGCCGCGAGACGCTGGGGTGTTCGCTTTTGAAGCGAAGGACATTCTAGAGAAGAACGTGCCGGGTGCTGGAGTTACAGCCAATGATGACACTGTTTTCAAGTTTGGAGATAGCGCCTGTGCGGCCGTGCCGGATGTAACAGGTTCAGGTAGGCATGTTTCATTATTGACAGCGGGCACAGCGATTGATTCTAAGGATTCTCGTTACGGAATTATTGCAGGATCACGGTACAGCACGGGATTTTCTTTCTATCCGAGTGGTGTCACTGGATCGAAGGCTTATATGCAATCTGCAACAGTTTCAACAGGTCTCACGGGAACAGATTGTGACTACTTGTTCCATATCAGTGATGTTAGTTACGGTAATAGTTCTGATCTTATCTTGTTCCAGCAGGGGACTTCTGGCAATGCCAACTACAGGGCTTGCACAATTGATGCATCGAATGGCATTCTCAAATATCTGACTGGCGCGTCGGGGTCTGTTTCATCGGATGTTTACAGTTCCTCAACCCATCCTATTGAATACGATTTCACCACTGTGGGAGATCGTTGGGTGCGATTTTCTGTCGGTGCATCAACGACGAAGTTTTATGCTGGTCCGTCATTGATTGATGTCTGTCATCCCACCTCTCACCTGATCACTTCGGCATCGCAGTCTTCTCCAAATGTTTTCTCTACTTCGTTTACTGCCCAATTCTTTCAAGTAAATCACGGCGAGAACGGGATTGTGGGCTATCGGGCCATCGTGAATGATGGAATATTGGATAGCCAATATGCTGGTTTCACTTTGTCAACATGTATAGATTTGAACATGACGAGCAGTAGCACAACTACTCCTACGCTGTATGACGGAATAGATACATTTACTCAGAGCGCCACTCTTAATGCTGATGTGTCTTATATCATTGATTATGAGGCCGGTCCTTTGCCTATTTCCAACTGGATTGGCTTACCTCATACGGGAACCGATTATTTGTACTTGGGCAATCAGAGCAGTTCTGGCGACAGCATTGTGGTGTCTGGAATGGATAATGATACCTATAACTGGACCGTCACTTATACGAATGGCACGACGGCTACGGGTACTGGAACGGGTGTAACCACGATTACTTGGAATGCCGGAACGTATGGGGGTAAACAGATCACTCAGATTGCTGCCGTTGGGACTAAAACCTACACATTTTTGCCTAGTATCGCGTTGACGCATACGATAACGACAAGCACTGGGACTGATACGACAGGCGGAACATGGACCATTAATCGTGCATGGGAGGCTGCTGATGCGTATGAGCATTCTGCGATTATTGATAGAGATTTATTCCAGTTGAATCGTGAGGGGGGAGCGATGGCCCCCAACTTGACGATTGGACGAGATACGGCAGTAAGTATTTCATTTCATTATCGTCGGTTCAAAACTGACAGTGGAAATGATGATTTTGTATTCAAACATCCAAACTTCATGTTGAAGTTCAACGGTGATGATGTAATCGGGATTCTCACGGAACAGTACGATTCCTCTTCGCCTGCCGGGGGAACCGTAAGTGTGACTTGGGATGACTCTTCACGCATCGGGCAGTGGAATCATATTGGGCTTGTTCGAGATGTTCCCAATAATAAGTTTATTATGTATGCAAATGGAACCAAAGTTCAGGATGTGGCGGACACGACGGTTGGAAGTTTGGTTTCCCGTGTAGGCAATTCTGACGCGAGTGTTATTGTTCACACAGATGACGAGCCGGGCTGGCAATTCAACCACTTTGCAGTGTTTAAAGAGGCAATGTCGGCGACAGATATGGAAAGAGTGCGGATAACACTGCCTACTTAAAGTGTAGTATCTACTTAGGAGTAACGTTATGACGATCACCTACGGAAATAGATTTGGTTCATTGCCGAACTGGTCATCCAGTTTGGATTCATTCACGCGCGTCCAGTTCAACGACGCTTTTACGAATCTCAACACGAACGCCGCTGGATGGTCAGAAAGCAGCAGTGCCGCCTCTGGAACCACGGCCGGGTTTTTCCATTACAACTCTGCCGACAATTCGTTGAAGGTTTATTCCACCAACGATTCAACATGGGTTTTGGTGGTTGATGGTACTGAGGTTCGTGGAACTACCCTGACTACCAAGGGTGACATTTACGCTGCTTCGGCGGCTAATACACCGATCAGGTTGGGAGTTGGTACTAATAATCAGGTATTGACTGCGGATTCCACGGCGGGCACTGGTTTGGCGTGGTCTGACGTTGTTTTAAGCGTCGCTGGGACGGCTAATGAGGTCAATGTGTCCACGGCGTCGGGTGTTGCAACGGTGGGGTTGCCTGACGATGTGACGATTGCAGGAACATTAACGTTGGACAGTATTGGAATTGCTGCTGTTCAGTCGTCTGGCGAGGCGTTTGCTAACAACGATACGTCCGTTATGACTTCTGCTGCCATTGAAGACAAGATTCTATCGTATAGTTATGCTACTGATACGAATTTAACAACCACCAGTGGTACGCTTGGTGATCTAGAGACGATGTTCCATATGGAGGTTACTGTCTAATGGCAATGACTCAGACTAAGTTGCACGCGCCGTCGCAGTTGGGCAACTCGGCAGCGACCCTGTATACGGTTCCGGGTAGTACGACGACGATCCTGAAACAGGTGGCACTGTGTAATACAACGGCAATCAATCGAACGGTTTCACTTTATTTGGTACCTAATGGTGGAACCGCAGGTGTGGCGAACGCCGTGTTGTACGACGTTCCGGTTGATTCTAAGTCCACGATTTTTGTGAACATGTCCGCGGTTATGGCAACTGGAGATTTTATATCTGGTTCTGCGAGTGTTGCTAGCGCCGTAACAATTCATTCTTTCGGTATTCAGGAGGCGTAATAATGGGGCGGCTGGTCCGAATAGGCGCTCCTGATGCTTTAGCGGATTTTTATGATTCGCCATCGCATATTTTCGGGAGCGGTGAAGACGCTGTTGTAACGATCAGCACTAATACTTCGTTGACTGCGGATATGTACTATCTGGATTTGACGATAAATTCCGGCATTACCCTAACAACCGCTGGATACAGGGTATTCGTTCAGCGGAATCTGTATCTAAATGGAACGCTGGGAATGGCCGCTGGGCCTTCCGCACAGGGTTCGCTGGGTATCGGAACTCAGGATGCCAATGTGACGAATTCGTTGGGTGGGGCTTCAGCAAGTTATACGGCGACTGCTCCTACTGCTGCGTTGGGTGGGTCAAAGTGGTATCGGAATCCTCTGAATGCAGTTGACGGCTACTCGTTTGATCCCAGTAATGGGACCATCAACCTTTTGAAAGGTGGTGCCGGTGACGGCACCAACTATGGAGGTGGCGTGGTGATTGTCGCCGCTCGCTATTTGTCGGGTGCCGGGAGTGTTGTGGCTACGGCGTCTGGTAATGCCGGTGGCGGTGCGGTGATTTTGATTTCTTCGGATAAGACCCATTCGTATACGCTTAGTGCCGCTGGCGCTGGAACGGGATCAGCGGGAACGACTTCCTTCCTTGAGGCAGACTGATGGCTGAGGCTCGTTACGATCAGGATGTTCGCCGGGATAAGGATCTTCTTCCTTATGTGTACGCGGCTTTGCCTGAACGGGAGTTCGGGGATGTCCAGTTTGATGGCGAGATGCTCTTCGGTAATGGCGAAGACGGCGATGTGACCATTTCTGCTGATACAAGTCTCAGCGAGGACATGTATTACAACAATTTGACTATTGATTCTGGTAAGACTTTGAATCCCAACGGGTGGCGGGTGTTCGTGAAGAATACTCTGACGCTGAATGGTGATCTTGGTATTAAAGAATCTGTTACTAGTGTGAGTGCCGGTTCTTTGTCTGGGACGGTTGGTGTTGGGCAGAGCGTGGTTGATGGTTTGGGTGGTGCTGGTGAGCCTGATGGTTACGAGCCGGGTTTTACGTTTTCTGGTTCGGGTTCTGTGACTAGTTCGCTGGGTATTGATTCTTCAGACTTTTATGATCTTCGTGCGGCTGTCAATACTTATCAGCGTCGTGGTGGTGACTTTCTTCGCGTCAAGGGTGGTGCGGGTGGAGGTACTGGTGCTGACGGGGTTAGTGGGGCCGGAGCGGCGGGGAGTTGGCCCCCGAATGCCAACACGGTTGGTGCGCCCGGCGGAAAGGGTTCAGCAGGTTCCGGTGGTTCTGGTGGCGCAGGCGCTCGTGGTGGTGGCGTGGTGATGCTTTCAGCACGGGTTATTTCTGGTGAGGGTGGTATTTATTCTGAGGGTGGTGCGGGTGTTGCTGGTACGGCGGGGTCTGGTGGGACTCCTGCTCCTAGTTATACCGATCCCGCTTCAACAGTTCATTCTGAGGGTTCTCCTG
>Ga0206678_10002737_pt1 | contig 11120 bp, 10 predicted proteins | sample M180m12015metaG_FD_155453 | JGI IMG/M metagenome (GOLD analysis project Ga0206678, IMG submission 155453) | Ammonia-oxidizing marine archaeal communities from Monterey Bay, California, United States - M1 80m 12015 | ecosystem: Environmental > Aquatic > Marine > Intertidal zone | place: USA...
GATGAGGGTTACACCACTGGTATCTTTGGAAAATGGCATTTGGGTGACACTAAGGGACGTTATCCAACAGACCAGGGTTTTGATGAATGGAATGGAATTCCACGATCCTCTGATCGAGCTTTTTGGCCAGATAGTAATAGTTTTACACCGGGGAGCCATCCAGATGCAGTGTTCACTCATGTCATGTCTTCATTTAAAGGACAAGAACCCAAAGAATTAGAAGTATTTGACCGGGCTAAACGTGCAACGATTGATCGTGAGATCACCGATCAAGCTATCGATTTTATCAACCGCAAAGCCAGTGCCAAGCAACCATTTTTTGCCTATCTCCCTTATACCCAAACTCATGAACCGGTAGACCCTCACCCTGACTTTAATGGTAAGACTGGAAACGGAAGCTTTGCTGATGTTTTGGCTCAAACTGATGCCTATGTGGGGGAGCTACTAGATACAATTGACAGACTAGGATTAAAAGAAAACACTATATTTATTTTTACTTCAGATAACGGTCGAGAAGGCGTGCCCAGATCCTTCGGATTCACCGGTCCATGGCGAGGCAGCATGTTTTCTCCCTATGAAGGCTCCTTACGTGTCCCTTTTCTAATTCGCTGGCCAGGAAAAATTCCTACAAAACAAGTATCAAACGAAATAGTCCATCAGATAGACCTCTTTCCAACCTTAGCTAGCTTTATAGGAGCTAATATTCCAACAGATAGAGTAATAGATGGAGTTGATCAATCTAAGTTCCTGATGGGAAAATCTATAAAATCTGCTCGAGAATCCCTTGTTATTTATATTGGCAATGAGCTATTTGGTGTGAAATGGCGTAACTGGAAACTACTTATTAAGGAGATGGATGAAGATGGTTATGGGATTAAGAATATGGCTTATCCAACAGTCTATAATTTGCTCGTAGATCCAAAAGAAGAAGTTCCTGAACTCAACTATCTTAACGATACGTGGGTAGATTTTCCTTTATACCAAGTCTTAGAAGATCATGAATTATCGATTGAGGAAGATCTAGGAACACCAGATCCTTAAGTTAGAATATTAGTTATGAAAAAGAATGCATTCCCTATTATGTTTGCATTAATGATATTGATAATAATAGTAGCTAAGTATTTTCAGTAGTTATTCAGTTTCTATAATCTAACGGCGGATCTCTATCACCTAATAATGGTACATAATTAAAATCTTCACCAACATTAATTAATAACTCTGTTTTCGCCTTTTTTACAATAGAGGGGTTTAGGTAAATTTCTTTTGCTGTTTCTGACAAAACTTGGACAGCTAATTTTGTTCCTTTAAGACCAATTGTAGTGCCACCAGATGCAACAGCTTGCCAAGAATGAGCAGGAGTACCAGGAACCCACGACGCTATTCTGGCACCACCTGTTGGCACTAACCAACTTATGTCACCAACGTCTGTTGATCCGTAACCATGAGTAGTCTCATACGGCAAAATATCTCTTTGATCTCCTAGTTGAGCACTTGGACTTAAGAATGTTTTAAAGATTTCATTTGCAAACTCATTTTCTGCTGAAGAATAAGTGATACCGCCCCGATCTGATAATTTTTCATGCATGATTCTTTGTATCGTTTCGTTTGGCATTAACGGGTAATTTCCATGCATTACTTCATAGCTAACCTCAGTACCAGTACCCATTGCCGCTCCCTTTGCTGCCAATGCAACTCGTTCAAAAAGATTAGCTACCATTGTTCTTTTTGGATGTCTGACGTAGTAATACACCTGTGCTTCATCAGGAATAACATTAGGAGCAAGCCCTCCTTTAGTGATCACGTAATGGATTCTTGAATCCTGAGGTATGTGTTCTCTCATAAGGTTTACCATCATATTCATGGATTCAACTCCATCCAATGCTGAACGACCTTGTTCTGGGGCACTAGCTGCATGTGCTGAGATACCTTTAAAAGTAAACTTTGCAGATTTGTTTGCATTTGAGGTCCTAGGCCTTGCATGACTAACACTACCTGGATGCCAATGAAGAGCCACATCAACATCATTAAATAATCCAGCTCTTGCCATATAAACTTTTCCTGATCCTCCTTCTTCAGCAGGGGTGCCATAAAATCTTATCGTTCCTTTGATCTTATTAGCTATAAGCCAATCTTTTATGACTACGGATGACCAGGCAGAACCTGAACCAAAGAGATGATGACCGCATGCATGGCCTGCTTGATTATCCTTATATGGTTGTTTAAATGGTGCAGAGCTTTGAGCAATTCCTGGAAGGGCATCAAATTCACCTAGAATTGCAATAATTGGTTTGCCAGATCCGTATTCAGCTATAAAAGCCGTTGGTATATTGGCAACATTATTTTGAATATTAAAGCCATGGTCTTTAAGAGTGTCTTGGAGTAGTTTTGAGCTTTTGTATTCTTGATATCCCACTTCAGCAATATCCCAAATTTGCATAGCAATGTTCTCAAATAATTCTTGATGTTTATCTATACTTGAATCCAAGTCTGAATGATCAACTGCCAAGGTGTTAGTAAAAAATAATAATGTAGAAATAACGATGAGTTGTTTCATATAGTCCTCCTATCTAATTCTTTTCATAAGGCAACAATTGTTTTTATTAAGGATTTTTTTGTTTATGAAGTTACTAATTAGATTGAAAGACTACCAAATCTATTGAATATGAGAAAGGTTGTATAAATTAATTTCTTTTTTTAAGTATTTTAGAGTATGTTTATATCAAGAATTTTTTAGGAGAATAATATGAGATATTTGTTTTTATCGATGATTTGTTTATTTAGTTTTAATGCTTATTCAACATCAGATCAATACACCTTAAGAACTGAAATATTTTTTTGTAAATACTCAGAAGGAAGTAATTACGATGATGTGGTGAAGTATGAAAAAAAATATGAGAAGTTCTTACGTAACAATAGTCTTAAATATTCAAAAGCTATCCTGACACCAATTATTGCTGGAGAGACTGAATATGATTTTCTTCTTTGGGGCAGCTGGCCCAATGGAGAAGAGATGTATAGAGAGTATGGTGCATATCTTAATGATTATGATAATCCTAATGAGAATCCGAGTATTTGTAGTAGCACATTCGCTGTAATTAATACCGCAGCAAGACATCTGAGAATACCACAAGAGAAATATGACAATGTTCAGTTTGTTGAATTTGCTAACTGTACATTTACTGAAGAAGCATCTTTTAAGGAACTTCTAAAAGTATCGGCTGAACATGAATCATTAGTAGAGGAATTTGGTTACGGAGGCTACGGGGTTCATTATTTAAGACCTTATCGAGGTTTTGACGATGCTTTTCCTTACGATATGATCAGAATGGCTCATTGGTATAATCGCGAAACACGAGCTGAGAATGTAAGCAAAGGTGCTGCAATGAAAGAGTTCATGAGCAACAAAGGAATTAATGAAAAATATGCAAAACACATTGAATCTTGTGGGAATAGAAAAGTCTTTGGAATGGAATATATGTTTAGTTCTGTAGACTAATATTGCAAACGATGGAAATAATAAATAATCCTATTATTGATAAGGTATTGCTGCTGCTTATTGCTTTCGAATACCTTTTATTTGGACTATGGGGTCTTGTAGATCCAATTGCAATCTCTAACATGATAGGCCTTACTTTCAATGATATTACTGCATTCAGTGAATTTAGGGCTCAATACACATTCTTCACAGCTCTGGGTGTATTGTCCTTTATAGCAATATTTAATAAAGAAACACAAACAAGAACCTATTTTATTATAGCTCTACTAAACGGTCGCTTTGTTATTGGTCGAACCTTAGGGGTGTTTTTAGATGGAACTCCAGATCAAACACTATGGGCTATATTTATAGTTGATTTTGCAGTATTTTGCTGTTGTTCATGGAGATATAGGATTCTTAAAAATCTCTAGAGATAGATTTTAGAGGTTTTTTGTCTCTAAACAAGAACAATAAAGGCATGAATAAAATCCAAGTTTTGTGATAATGTTTTGGAAATAAGCGTTGTGAAAGATCTAAAAGTTTAGCGTCAAGCCCTACAATAATCCTACTCTTATTTTTTCTCACACCATTTAGAATGATATTTGCTGCTTTGCTTGGGTGCATGCCTCCGTCTTTAAATTGATTACCTATGTCTTCATAACTAGTAGGATTATTCCTAGTAAAATTTAAATTATTGCTTTCCTCTAGCGCTGTGTTCATTGTTTCTTCGCTCATTTTGGCACTGCTCGCTATGTTAGTTCCAATATGACCTGGATGCACGCAGTGAATCTGAAGGTTTGGATTGGTGTTTGCCATTTCCAATGCAAGGCCTTCAGTAAAACCTCTTACAGCAAATTTAGTTGCGTGGTATACCGAATGACCAGGCGCAGCAACCATTCCAAAGATCGAAGAGGTATTGATTATAGCGGCTTCAGGCCGATCAATCATATGCGGTATAAACGCTCTAGTGCTATTAACTACTCCGTGAAGATTAACTCCCATAACCCAGTCCCAATATTCTTCGTCCAAGTCTTTAAAATGTCCTCCGGTTGCGACACCGGCATTGTTAAAAACCAAATCAACCTTGCCATGGTTCTCTATCACTTTTCCAGGAAGTGCTTCAATGTCTTCTTTGTTAGCTACATCTAATACATGAGATGAAACTGAAACATTGTATTGATTTAACATTTCAATAGTTTCGTTAAGGGTGTCTTCATTAACATCACAAACAACAACATTTGCACCAGCCTTTGCTAAAAGGATAGCTAAATAACGTCCTATTCCTGATCCGGCTCCGGTTATTACAGCAACTTTTTCATTAAAACTTTTCATAGTTGTTCTCTATAGTTATTAAGAATCCACCATTTGATTATTTAAAAAGTTAAGGGTTCTTTCAAATGCTAGATTAGCAGATAGTTTATGATAATCATTTCTCATTTCACAATTAAAGCCGTGTCCTGCTCCTTTATAAGAGTGAATAATTGCTTCTGGGTAATGTTGTTTGATTAAATCCACACTGGTCATAGGTATTGCAAAATCTTGTTCACCAAAATGATACATGATTGGACATTGAGGTTTTTTATCAAGATATTTTTCAGCAATAAATCCTCCATAATAACTAACAGCACAGACTGATTCTAATTCAGAGGCTGCGATATGAGTCAGCATGCCGCCATAACAATAGCCAATAATTGCAGTTGGACCATCATTAAATAAAATAGCAGCATTAATGTCTTTCATAGCGTCATTAATTTCGAGCTTCTCTTTAAAGGATTTACCTTCTTCAATTTGGCTATAATCCAAGACAATATTTTTTTCGAAACGATCATAAAGTGCTGGAGCAATCACACTATAGCCTTGATTTGCGTATTGTCTACAAACAGCTTCAATGTGTTCAGTGATGCCAAATATTTCCTGAATGATGACTATGTTACCTTTTTTATTTTTTTCAGGATGAACAACATAAGCACCTAATTTATGACTGTCTTTGGAGGTAAGCTCAATGCTTTTATCTGTTATTGGCATAATGTGTCACTTTCATGGTTTATGAATGAAGATTCTATTAGAATGTTTATTATTATGGAAGTAAACGGTAAAAGAATTGTTGTTACAGGTGCTGCATCTGGCATAGGCAAGTCCATGTCAAAAATTTTTATAGAAGCTGGTGCAAAGTCTGTTGTCCTGTCTGATATTAATGAAGAAGCACTAAAAAATTCAGCAACAGAAATTAATTCACCTTATATATTGACTAATGTTTCTAAAGAAAAAGAAATAATGAGCCTTATTGATCAATCAAATTCTCTCATGGGCGGCATTGATATTTTTTGCTCTAACGCTGGGATCGGAGGAGAATCAGGACTTCTTAATACATCTGAAGCAGATTGGCAGAACATCTGGGATATTAATGTTATGTCACATATTTTTGCAGCAAAACATGTTATTCCACAAATGTTAGAACAAAAGGGAGGCTATCTTGTTAATACTGCTTCAGCCGCAGGACTCCTCACCCAAATAGGTGCTGCAGGTTATTCTGTAACTAAAGCAGCAGCAGTTAGTTTTGCAGAATGGCTAAAAATAACTTATGGAGAAAAAGGTATTGGCGTTTCATGTTTATGCCCCCAAGGTGTTAGAACACAGATGGTAGAAGATGCCCATGATATTGTCGGATCACTGGTTGGTATGGACGGTATAATGGAGCCAGACGATGTTGCTCGAGACGTTGTACGAGCAATTGAAAAGGACCAGTTTCTTATTGCCCCTCACTCCCAGGTACTTGATTATATAAAAATGAAAACTGCAGATTATGAACGTTGGATCACCGGTATGCAGAGTCTTCAGAAACAATTACTAGATAATTTTCCTGAAGCTGAGGATATGTTTAAGTCATAACTTTGTTGTTTAAGTTATTCAGCACCTCAGGAATTGCATCAACGTATCTTTGAACATCTTCAATATTACCCATACTGACTCTTGACCAATTATTAAAGTTTCCATATTTTCCTCTAATGAGTACTTTATGTTTCAGCATTTCGTCTCTAAAGTCATCAGCATCAATATTACCAAGATTTACAAACACAAAATTAGTTTGAGAGGGTAGAGCAGTTAAACCGTTCAACTGAACTGCCTCGTTGACCATTTCCCTTGCTTCAATAATTTTAGATTTTGAATATTTAAGGAAGTTATCATCATTATAAGATGCTACCGCACCAGCTGCACCTGCTAGTGAAACTGCAAACTCACTACCACCGTTTTTCTTAATAGATTCAATAACATCAGGTTGGGCAATGATATACCCAACTCGTTCGCCAGCTAATCCATATATTTTAGAAAAAGTTCTGGAAATAGCGACATTATGTCCTTCATTAACAAGACTTATCATTGAATTAACTTCAGGTTCATCTGTGATTTCATTGTATGCCTCATCAACTATAACCAATGCTTTTTTACTCATCTTGATTACTGATGTTCTGAGTTCGTTTGCATTTATCAAAAGTCCAGTTGGATTATTTGGGTTAACTATTGAGACCGAAGAGATATTTTTATTGGTTATAGATTCAATGTCTGCAAGATTAATTTCTAGATTATCTCCGTTATCAACACGAACAATAACACCACCAATATTTTGAGCATAACTAAGATGAGTATCCCAACCGAGTTGTGTTGTAACAATCGGATTCTCCCTAGACTTAACTTGAGCCAGGTAACTTAATGCTTGGGTAGACCCAGCACTCACAGTAATATTTTTTATTCCTAGATCATGTTGTTCAGCAATCATAGCAATAAGCTTTTTTATAATAGGGTCAGGATAATAAGCACCTTTAAGTGCTGATTCTTGCATGGCTTGAATAGCAGCTGGGCTAGGCCCATAAAAATTTTCGTTCCAGTGTAATTGTGCAATCTCTGTCTGAGGACCGTAAATTATTTCTTGAGCTATCCCAGAAACTGGCAATAAGTTAGCTGCAACACTGGCTGTAGCTAAATGCATTGATTTAGACAGAAATATTCTTCTAGATAACGTCAATTCTACTTCCTTTAATAAATTTAGATAACTTTAACATTTAATCATTTTTAAAGTAGCAATAAAAATAAAGTGCTAAGAGTCAATATCTATTGGTCATCTTGGTCATCGAACTATCCTGAATATTTATATATAATTATGAATAATTATTTAATAAGGAATTATGAATAAAACGAATCCTACTAGCTTTCAAATCAATGTTTGGAATCAAATAAAAAAAATACCCAAAGGAGAAACCAGATCTTATAAAGAGATTGCTATTGCTATAGGAAATCCTAAAGCGTTTAGAGCTGTGGCTAATGCTTGCGGTAAAAATCCAAATCCAATAATAGTTCCATGTCATAGAGTTATAGCTTCTGATGGCTCAATTGGTGGGTACACTGGTGTAGGTGGCAGGGCAACTAAAAGAAGGTTACTAGCTAATGAGGGAGTACTTATTAATTAATACTTGGCCATTGTGGATCTTGACAGGTTTGTTAGGCTTTAGGAAGAATTTAAAAGAAATCAAATATTAATGAATAATTTCTTAGCAACTCTTTTTCTCTTGTTTGGATTATTGTGCATTGCACACTACCCAGCTAAGAAAATCATGATCTGGGCTATAAATAACCTAGAGGATAAAAAGTTGATACTTTCATTATCTTTATTACTCTTTATTCTGTCAGTTATCTCAATATATTTAAGTACAAATATCTCTGATTGGAATTATAGAGCGGGACCGCTAATACTCTTCATACTGGGTATAGCATTAATTCTAAGAGCTTTAGCAATACTCATTTTTCCATTACAACTAAAAAAAGCTCTCCAATACATTTTGAAAAAGATACCCGTCTTTACAACAACACTGTCCGGTGTGTTTTTAATTCTTTTATCTGCATTCACAGTTAGCCGAGATTATATTGGTCCGTTTAAAGACTTATCAGATTGTAGTAACAGTCAAGTTTTGACAGTGTACTGTCTTGCCTCTAATCCTGAAGATCTAGCACTTACTCCTGATAATCAATCATTAATCGTATCTGAATTTGGAGGCATTAGACCTTATGAAGAACCTCAAGAGGGTAGCTTTTCAATTTTTGACTTAGCTACATTATCAATAAAAAAAATGCCTGTGATAATGGACTTAAATGTTTGGGGAGAACCTCAATGCCAAAGAGACTCAAAGACTTTTGGACCGCATGGAATTGATTTAAAAAAAAGAGATGATGGCAGTTATCAACTTGCAGTGGTTAATCACTATCCAACGGAGACAATAGAATTGTTTGAATTAAGAAAAGACGATCAATGGTCATTGATATGGAAAGGGTGTGTTAATGTTCCGACAAAATATTATTTTAATGATATTGCATTAGAAAGTGACGGAAGCTTTTATGTAACTCATATGTACCCCAGGGAGATATCTATAACCGCATGGTTGAATGCAGCCTTATTTAAATATGCAACTGGATTGGTCTTGTTCTGGAGTCATAACAAATTTGAAGAACTTGACTTTACCAAAGCCGGACAACCAAACGGCATAGTAAAATCTGGAAATACATTGTATGTTGCAAATAATCTGAGTGATTCTATTACAGGTTATGATTTAGTTGAAAAAAAAGAAATTGCTCATTTTCCAATTAACTCACCCGATAATCTTATTCTGCATGATGATTCAATTTGGGTGACATCTTTAGAGCATGAAGCTGTAGACGTTTTATCATGCCCTAGCGAGCAATGTTCTTTACCATTTAATGTCTACAGTTTGTCTTCTGAAGATCTAAAATTACAAAAAGTGTATTCATTTAGTAAAGAGGTTATGGGACTACCTACCGTTGCCTTGCCTGTTGATGATAAGATTTGGATGGGTTCTTTTAGATTAGATAGATTAGTTAATTTTGATAAATAACCAAAGGTATTATTATGAAAGCATTTTTATGTAGAAAATTTGGCCCTATCAACTCACACACTGTTGATGAAGTAGATAATTTAGTTCCTGGCGATAATGAAGTGGTTGTAGACGTACACGCTGCTGGCGTAGCCTTTCCAGACGTATTAGTTGTTCAAGGACTCTACCAATTTAAACCTGACTTTCCCTTTTCTCCAGGCGGTGAGTTTGCTGGTGTAGTAAGCTCCATAGGCTCCAAGGTCAAACTGTGGAATGAGGGTGATCGTGTCATTGGTTTTAAAGGCAGTGGCGGATTTGCTGAACAAGCCATCTGTAATGCATACAACATTATGCCTCTACCTGAGACTATGGATTATATAACAGGATCAATTTTTCCATTAAATTATGGCACTTCGATCCATGCTTTTAAACAAAGGGCAGATTTAAAAAAAGGTGAATCTGTTCTAATTATGGGTGCAGCTGGCGGTTTAGGGTTAACGGCCATTCATGTAGCTAAAGCCATGGGTGCTAAGGTTATTGCAGCAGCATCATCAAATGAAAAATTAGAATTGTGTCAATCCCAAGGAGCTGATGAAACAATCCAGTATTCCAGAGATAACATGAATAGAGACTCTCAAAAAGAGTTTTCTAGTCAAATCAAAGCTGTAACACAAGGCCAAGGTGTCGATGTCGTTTTTGACCCAGTAGGTGGTGCTTATTGTGAACCAGCACTCAGAGCTATTGCATGGAAGGGTAGATACTTGGTCATTGGCTTTACTTCGAGTATCCCTTCAATACCTTTAAATCTTGCTTTGCTCAAAGGTTGTCAGATCATAGGAGTTTTTTGGGGAAACTTTTGTGTAAAAGAACCACTAGTCAATGCAGACAATTTTAAAGATCTTTTTAATATGTTTGAAAACGATCAAATCAAACCCTTTGTTGTAGAAACCTACCCATTAGAGAAAACCGCACATGCCATTGAATTATTAGCCAATCGTGAGGCCTTAGGTAAAATAGCTATCAAAATTCGTGATTAAATGAATTCAACTAAGAGTTATTCTATATTGGGGTTTCTAACTGTATTAAATATCCTCAATTTTATTGATCGACAATTATTAACAAGTTTTTCTAATTTTATAGTCCCGGAACTCGAGCTTACGAATACTCAATACGGGATTTTATCAGGCCTGGCTTTCATTGTTTTTTATTCTGTTATGGGAATAATCATGGGGGCCTTAGCAGACCGAGTTAATAGACCAAAGTTTATAGCTTTTGGTGTGGCTCTATGGAGCTTATTAACAGCCGCTTCCGGTATGGCAAAAAACTTCTGGATGCTTTTTTTTCCAAGAATATTCATTGGCGTAGGGGAATCCGTTTTAACGCCAACATCTTTATCCTACTTGTCTGAACACTTTCATAGGAAGAATTTGGGATTTGTGGCTGGTTTTTATTATCTCGCAGTACCTTTTGGCGTAACACTTTCTTTTTACATAGCTGGTTTTCTTGGTCCTTTATGGGGTTGGAGAAACTGTTTTTATGCCTTGGGACTTTTGGGTCTGGTATTAGCTGCTTTAATGCTTTTATTTAAAGAAACCCCTAAAAGAGAAAAGGCAATAAAGAATCTGTCCATTCGGAATGTACTAACTAAAAAAACATTTATAGAGTCACTTCATGAATTAAGAAAAACCATTAGAGGAAGTTATGCATTGAGAATGACAATTTATGGAGGTATAGCTGCTAATTTTATTCTCGGCGCTCTCGTTTTT
>Ga0206678_10002738_pt1 | contig 11117 bp, 11 predicted proteins | sample M180m12015metaG_FD_155453 | JGI IMG/M metagenome (GOLD analysis project Ga0206678, IMG submission 155453) | Ammonia-oxidizing marine archaeal communities from Monterey Bay, California, United States - M1 80m 12015 | ecosystem: Environmental > Aquatic > Marine > Intertidal zone | place: USA...
TTGAACCTTAGTCTGACCGGCTCAAGGCAATATTTTTGTCGCCGCTAGATAACCGGGCTCTAACACCTCAACATCACCGTCAATTTGTCGTATCGCATCAATGAGGGGTTGTGTGTTGACAGGAATTGAAAACCCTGGCATCCAATTATCATGATGCCCAAACACGACCTTTCTGGGACGCAATAGTTCAACTTGTTGCGCAACGAATTGCGCCAACGAACCCTGAATCGGTTCCCCATCTATGTTTCCGCGACCTGCGGCTGCCAAAAGCGCGACATCGGGGTTGATGCGTTCCATAATCCCGTCATATCGTCCGGAAGTGTCCTGAAACAGCACTTTCCCGTCGGGGGTCTCAATCAAATATATGAGCGCCCCACCATCGCCGCGTTCGCTATGGCCGGGCTGCGACTCAACGAGATGAGCTTGTGTTGCCTCACCGGTCTCTGTAGCGAGGTAACGCATCAAATCCTGCAATCGGGTTTGTTGTTCGTGCCAATGAATGCCCAGATCGCCTAAACAGACCGAATCTGGTTCTTGCATCTCAGCGTGGGACCAGACACACGAATGTTGGCTCGGGTACACCGACACGGTCACCTCAGGAGATAAATCAATTGTTTCTCCACCTGCTACGCAAATCATTCTGTCGAGGGGAACACCCAAACGTTCCAGAACTCGGACGGATTCATAGGAGCCGATCAACATCGCGTTCGTATTCGCGATGATACGTTCGGCTCCCCAAAGATGATCGAAATGGCTGTGGCCGATCAGAATCCAATCCGCTTCGGTTATGTCCGAAGCCGTGAGCCCAGTTCCTTCGGCTCCTTCAGGTCGATCGATGTATGCGTCCAGGAATATTGTTAGGCCGGCCGTGCGAAGTGAGAAAGTGGCGCAACCGTACCAATCTAGAAGAGCGGTCATATATGAAAGCTAGACGACCATGAAAAGTGAGACTTTGTAGAAATGGGTCAGCAGTCGATACCGTCAACTCGATCAATGCGGATCTTGCTCACAGCAGTGATAGTTGTTGTCTCTGTTTTTCTTAACGGATGCGGTTCTGGGTCTCATTCCATACGCGTCTTCGCGGCATCTTCGTTGACTGAGGTGGTTCAGCGTTTGGTCGAAGAGTACGAAACTCGTTACCCGAACACTGATGTCGAACTCAATATCGCCGGAAGTGGCACTCTCGTCATGCAACTACAGGAAGGCGCTGACGCTGACGTCGTAATACTCGCGAGTCGCTCCCACATGAATCAGTTGCGAGACATCGGTTTGGTACTGGCTCCTCAACAAATAGCACGGAACTCGCTTGCCGTCATAGTGTCTCCACAACTCGCCAAAGACATCGATTCCATAGAGGATGTTCGACGAGGTGCACTCCAAATCGCGATATGCGTGACATCCTCCCCATGCGGAGCATTGGCGTGGGCATATGCATCTTCGGTAGGGCTCAATCTGTCATCAGCTACGCACGAATCCAACGTCAAGGCCGTACTGGTCAAGGTGGAGCGAGACGAGGTCGATGTCGGAATCGTTTATATGTCCGATCTCCGCTCGAGTCGCGAGCAGTTGGGTCACCTTGTCAACGCACGGGCGGATCAGTATTCAACGTCCTACCCTCTGGCGGTGACAGCAGACTCCAAGAAAAGGCGGGAAGCCGAGAACTTTGCAGCGTTGTTCGCCGAACCGGTGGGACAATCGACCCTCACCCACTTTGGGTTTCAACTGCCATGACACCGCAACTCCCCCGCCTCCTGCGGCTTGCAGCCTTCGTTGCGGTCGCCGTTGTAGTCGCCCCATTATTGTCGCTGCTGTGGCGGATTCCGTGGTCGGAGCTACCGCGACTTCTGAGCACTGAAGTCGTAGCAGACGCCCTCTTTCTTTCTCTTGTGACCAGCCTGATAGCAGCGTTATTGGCTCTTCTCATCGGAATTCCGATCGCATTTCAGTTGTCGCGAATGACGGGCATATCAGCGTCAACCCTTCGAGCCGTGGCGACATTGCCGATGGTTTTACCGCCAGTCGTTGGTGGTGCAGCACTTTTGTTCGCTTTCGGGCGTAGGGGACTAATCGGTGAGACACTCGACAACGCTGCCGGCTTAGTGCTGCCATACACACCCGCCGGTGTTGTCATAGCTAACGCTTTTGTGGCCACTCCATTTGTGGTGTTAACGATCGAATCAGGATTGAGGGCACTCGATCCACGTTATGAACTTGCTGCCGCTTCGCTAGGTGTCACCCCCTTGAGGGCAACCCTTCGCGTAGTCCTACCGATGATTCGTTCTTCAATCGTGGCTGGCGCGTTTCTGGCGTGGGCACGAGCGTTAGGTGAATTTGGAGCAACTATCACCTTTGCTGGGAACGTCCCTGGGCGAACCCAAACGCTTCCCCTGGCCGTTTTCGTAGCGATGGAAACGGATCGCGACGCTGCATTAGCAATGAGCTTGGTGCTTGTGTTTATTTCCCTGATAGTGCTTGTTTGCCTTCGTGACAGGTGGTGGCCAGCGAAATGAACGATCAACCCAAGCTTCTCTTGGACTGTCGCATTGTCATCGAACGTGGTGCTTTCAAGCTCGATGCCGAAGTGAGCGTAAAACAAGCTGAGATTGTGGCTCTTGTGGGTCCGAATGGCGCCGGTAAAACCACTCTTTTAGAAGCGATCCTCGGATGGTTACCGCTAGCCGACGGAAGAGTTTTACTGGACGGCCGGACGCTAGAAGTTCACGGAGAAAATAGAACCGTTCCAACTCATGAGCGCGAGATCGGCATGGTGTTCCAGGACGGCTTGCTCTTTCCACACCTGAATGTCATCAGAAATATTGAATTCGGAACTGGAACGTCGTTGACAAATGTCAGCGAACTACTCGGACCATTGGAAATAGCAGATCTTGTCGATCGGTACCCCAAAGAACTTTCGGCAGGTCAACGGCAAAGGGTTGCTCTGGCTCGAACGTTAGCGACTGCCCCCAAACTGGTGCTCCTAGACGAACCCCTTGGAGCATTGGATGTCACAGGTCGTGCTATTGCACGTAAATTGATCGGCAACGTTTTACGTGCCACCGGCGCAGGAGCCTTAGTGGTAACTCACGACCCTGCTGACGCTTTCGCTCTAGCCGATCGAATCCTCGTATTAGAAGGCGGACGTGTCACTCAGTGCGCGCCTCCTGATCAGATTCGAACCCGGCCTGCAACGAAATGGGTCGCCGAACTCGTTGGGTGGAATTTTTTTGAAGGTGACGGCAACGGTTCGCTCGTCAAGCTGGCAAACGGCGTCGAAATTGCCACCGCCCATAGTGGCCTCGACGGACCTGTTGCAGTAACAATCAACCCAACCGCCGTTGCTCTCTACACGGAGGAGCCATCAGGGAGCCCACGAAATAGTTGGCATTGTCACGTCGAATCAATTGAGTTCGTTGCCGATGTTGCCCGAGTGTCATTGGTCGGGCCTTTTGATATCAGCGCTGACGTTACGAGAGCGGCCGTGGCAGACCTTGGGATCGACACTGGCAGTGTGGTTTGGGCCTCGTTGAAAGCGACCGAAGTGGAAATTCAACTGCTCCAGGGCTGACACTGATGTCCGCTGCCCGATGTTTAGTGGCACCTTCTTTCATCACACTTGACGTTTGCTGCTGGTATTTAATCCTTCGCTTGCGTAAGGAAAATAGCTGGCAGTAGTTGGCCGTCGTCAAGGCGTGTTGTCAGTGGGGTTCGTGCCGGGCGATGGGTTTGAGTACGGTCTGTCGGATGCATATCTCAGAACTTTTCAGCGTAGAAGGCAAAGTCGCCGTAGTCACCGGAGGAAGTCGCGGGATTGGTTACATGATTAGCGAGGGGCTTGTACGCAACGGTGTCCGGGTGTACATCACAGCGCGGAAAGCCGACGCGTGCGATAACGCTGCCAAAGAGCTAAGTCGCTTTGGTGAGTGCATTTCACTGCCGACTGATCTGAGCGATGAGAACAGCATGGCTGCGTTTGTGAGCGACATCGAAGAGCGTGAATCACGTCTCGATATTCTGGTCAATAACGCAGGTGCCGCTTGGGGCGCTCCGCTGGGGTCGTTTCCGGCAAGCGGGTTCGACAAGGTATTTGACGTCAATGTCAAAGCGCCGTTCATGTTGACCCAGGCCTTTCTTGATTTACTGAAATCGTCTGCGAAACCAGACGATCCCGCACGAGTGATCATGATCGGGTCGGCCGACGGTATACGGGTGCCATTCGGCGACAACTACTCTTATTCGGCGTCTAAGTCAGGGATTCATATGCTTTCGCGCCATTTGGCTCACCATTTGGTGCGACAACATATCAACGTCAATGTGATAGCGCCCGGACCGTTCGAGTCGAAAATGATGAGCTACATGCTTGATGATCCTGAACGCAGAGCCGGTGTCGTGGCGGCAACCCCCCGGGGGCGGATCGGCGAGCCCGAAGACATCGTTGGTGCGACGATCTTCCTGTCGAGCCGTGCGAGTTCGTGGCTAACGGGCGTCACTATTCCGGTAGACGGCGGAATCTCAACACATGGGTGATGGGCTTCGAGCGACGATTCTGGTCGGAAGTCTCCGGGCAGGATCGCTCAACTACGAAGCGGCCCAAGTCGCTGAAAGGTACCTTTCAGGGAAAGCGGACGTAAGTTGGCCCGATCTATCGTTGGTGCCGTTCTTTAACCAAGATGTCGAAGAATTAGGTGACCCCCCAACGGTGGTCGCACTGAAGAAGGCGGTTGCGGTCAGCCAAATCGTTTTGATATTTACACCGGAGTACAACGGCGGTGTACCCGCCGTAACGAAAAATGCGATTGATTGGCTCTCTCGACCGTTCGGGAACGGTTGTCTGACGAACCGGGTTGTTGGCATCGTCGCCGTTGGACCTAGCTCGCGTGGTGGTGAGAATGTTCGGGAAGAGTTGCTCCGAATTTGTGGGACACTCAGCGACCGGGTTTACCCAAAACCCCTTGGAATACCGAGAGTGTCCGAGCTCGCGAATGACCGATTGCCTGAGGCAGCCGAGGGCGCTGTGCGCCTGTGGATAGATCAGGTCTTGGTTTATGGCAAGCAGTGGCCGAGCGCGACCAGTTAGCGGATTGTTTACCCCGACGTCTACTTCCGGATAGTGGTCCATCCCGTTCGCTCGCTATCGTCGAACGCCGCCGAATACCTATCGGTGAGGCCGTTATCCACGTCAAATGCGACTTCCGCGACTTGCGTCATCGCCGTCTTCCACACATCGATCAAGCGGTCTTCACCTTCGTAGTCGAAGAGATCGGAAAGAGAACGTTCTGCAGAACCCCCGCGTTCTAGCGGATTTTCAGCTAAATGTCGTGCCGTTACCGACAGACCCTCAACAGGGTCCACTACATCCCGATAACCAAGGTCGAACATAGCTTTCTCAGAAGAGGTAACCCGATGATGAGGTGTCCCTCGAACCGTAAGCCGCTGAGCGAGTGTCGCGTATTCCCAAGGGATGCTGACAATCTCAAATTCGTGGTCGAGAGCCTGGGCAATTATTTCGACCCACTGCGACAAAGTGGGCGTCCACTCATCAGAAGCGTTGTAGATCTCGCCTGCGGCGATATCAGGGTTGTCGACAATGGTTAAAAGCATCTGTGCTGCGTTGACGGCGTAGGCCCTGGACTGAAGCGTCATTCCTCCGTCGGGCAGGATCAAATGTTTCCGACCCTCGAGGATCCGACGCACAATTGACCATTCAAGGCTCGCTACCTGTCCCGGTCCGTAAATCCACGGATATCGAAGGTGTGAACCGGTGGGATGATGTTCCAATACCACTACCTCGGTCCGGCCAATGTTGGCCACTTTCCTGTTAACCGCAAAACCTGTTGGTTCATCGACAACAAGGCGAGCCGTTTCTCGAGTGGGAACCCGCATACCAGCGGGCCACAAAGCATCGGCGTCTCCCCACCCGGTGTAGGCAGGCACGCCTCCAACACTCACGAACTTCTCCGTCCGACCTTCAAGTAAGGCAGCTAATTCACGTAAACGGCCGTACATCACAATGGCTAAATCGAAAGTTCGATTTCCAAGAGCCTTCGTTGTTTTTTCTGAGTCGAAAGGGTCGGTGTGGATGTGTTCAACGGCGTCGGGGATCTCAGCCGACTCGTGCGCTCCCGTATGGAGGATCGTGACGTTGAATTCCCGTTGAAGTAGTCCGTTAACGATGTGAGGTCCGGTAGGCCCTGTGCCACCGACGACGAGTGCAGTCTTCATTCAAAGTCCTCCCAACCGTGCCTGAGCAGCATAGGGTCGAGAAAACCTACGTATGGGCAGAAAGAGGACTGGTGAATTCCACTGACGCCTGGGGCCTGTCAATGCAGGGTGACTCAGATGAAATCAAGCTCCACAATCGTCTGGTTGACGATTACCTGATGTTCGCTCCCGGCTTGGCGCAGACAATGGAGTCCGCATCGGTTTCGACAGCGCCTCTTAGCAAATGTTTGGTTGGACAACTTCTCCTAATGGCGAACAGCAGAGAGACGCTAGTTGCTGCATCGACACTGTTAGAAGAGGTGGACACTCGGTCACTTAATAATCGCGAGCGCAAACATCTCGATGCTCTCAGCCAGCAAATCATGGGTGACTCGATAGGGGCTTCCAACATCTGGGCTGAGTTGGTTGCTGAGACACCGTCAGATGTCGTTGCTCTGAGGCTTTTACATTTTTCTCTCTTCAACCAAGGCCGGATCACCGAAATGGTGCACTCGGTAAGAACCGCTAGGGAGAATTGGAATGATGGTTTACCTCGAAAGTCTCTACTGGACGGGATGCTCAGTTTTGCTCTCTGCGAAGCCGGGGAGTTTTCTTCTGCGGAACCCTTGGGGCGTGAGGCCGTCTCACGTAATGCAAACGACCTTTGGTCCGTGCATGCCGTGGCTCACGTCTTGGAAATGCAAGGGCGATGGGAGGCAGGAATTCACTGGATACGTGAGAGCGAGAGGGCTCTACAGGCAGGCGGGAGTTTCGCTGGGCACGTTTGGTGGCATCTTGCGCTGTATTTCCTTGAAACCGGCCGTCACGATGATGCACTTGCCTTGTTCGACGAAGTGGTTTATCCAAATCCCTCGGTAGAAGGCCTGGTGTTGTCCAACGCTATTGCTCTTTTATGCCGGCTCGAGTTTGTTGGTGTTGACGTAGGGGGACGCTGGGAAGGACTTGCCGACGGCCTCGTGTACCGTTTGGGGCATCACAGCCACCCTTTCAATGATTGCCATTATTCGTTCGCTTTGGGGCGTCTGAATAAATCGAACGAACTGGAAGCTCTCCTCGAGGGAATGGAACTGTGGTCTGAATCCGATCAAGAGTTGCATTCCGGTTACGTCCTTCAGGCTTGTGGCCTCAGCGTCGCCAGAGGAATGGCTGCCCTCGGGTCTGGAGACAGCCAGCTTGCATGCTCTCAACTCGCAGAGGCGGCCGATTCTTGGTGGCGTCTCGGTGGAAGTGTCGCCCAGCGTGATTTGTTCAGCCAAGCACTGCTCCGTGCTCAAATAAACTGTGGAATGAATCAATCAAATGACCACGCGACGCTGCGAGTTAGTGCTCGACCCAGATCTCCTCAAGCCAGGATTTGGCAAGCATTCGCGATTGAAGCCACAGGTGGTAATGGGTCATCGGCGCAACGCGAAGCGCTTGCTCTTGGTTGGCGGTCCGAAACGGGCCTCAAATCTTTGACATGACTGAGGGGTGAGCGTCGTGAACGTCTACGCTCAGTTCTCATGGCACCTGAGAGTTCGACCCTGAAAAAGGGAACCCGCGTGGTTCTCATCGCCGACCTTCCTGGAGTGGGCGCGGGCACGGCGGGCCGAATCGGACGAGCGATCGGCATCAAAGCCACTCGATACCGCGTTAGTTTCGACAATGGAGTCGAATCGCTGTCGGTTGCCGAAGGAAAACTAGTCTCACCTGCAGCGTGGGCTTACATTCAAAATAACCCGGTTGACCCAGGAAACGGCCAAAAAAGTAGTGGCCTTGAGGCCGCGATTCCAACGGGAGCAGCACCGTCTATCGCTGCGGCTGTGACCACCGGGCCAGCCACACAATCCGTGATGGATGCGTCCGCTCAAACGCCGGTCCAGAAAGCCGCGCCCGTTGAACCGCAGGCTGCAGCTACAGGAACCAGTGCAGCGGCAGACGATCGCCTGGCGGCGTTAACCGCAAAATCTCGTGACGCACGCAAAGCGGCCGGTGTGGACATCGACGCTGAAACGGTTACGAACGAGACCTCCGGAGATGTCACTAGCGACGAACCGCCCGAAAATGCTGACCAGCTCGACACCAACTCTGCAGCCGAAGCTGCAGAAGAAATCACTCCGGCGTTGGTGGAGCTACCCGATGGTTATTACCCGCCCGACAATCGAATCGCGGACCTTCTTGCCTCAGTCCGCTCCGAATAAATGGGAGTTATTAACTAGGCAGCGCTTCGAACGGCGCTGGGTCCAAAAATCGCCGTACAACGTTCTCGGTTATTCGTGCTACATCGTTGTCATATGCGTTTCGGGACAAGGCTCCGAACCATGAAATCGACCCGACGCTGAACACTGCCCCGTCGCCGGGTGTTTCAAAAAACACCATGTCAGATCGCACTAATGGGTCAGGATTTGGAAAAGCGACCGTTCCTTCGAATTCTTCTTTGGTGCGAAGCATGTCCGGGCTGAAGTCCGTGGCGGACGCCAAGATCACTGCATGGGGCGGCGACCCGAGTTTGACGTCGAAACGGTCGACCTCTTGCCCCGCAGCACCGCCGCCGAGGCCTGAGGTTCCGATCTGTTCGTCCTCTACCCCTTCCAAAACCCAAGCAGCACGCGATTCGAGAGCTTCAGGGTCGCGAACGTAATACGTCGCCCTTTCAAAACCTTGCGCCGCGAACCCAACTCCCACCAAATGGTTCGGCGCTCGTCCGTTTCGCCGCCACAGGCCACCATATTCGCCTCCCCAAGCGTGATAACTCTCGCCGTCACCTGTTTGCCAGTTGCGAACACCATCTTCAGCCCTGCGTAGCTCTATTGCTCCAGGCCACGAATCGCTAAAAGACACTCGCCAGTAGAACCCATTTCCACCCAAATACATCAAGCGACCCCCGCTGCGTTGCCACTCCTCCAAAGCGTCCAACATTGCCGTGGACCAATACTCCGGATGTGTGCCGGTCACTATGACCCGATAGGGAGCTAATGCCGGTAATCCTTCGGTATGTATATCCTCATCGCTCACGATGTCGTGATCCACCTGCAAGTGGGTTAAAAACGCATTCAGATCGGTATCAGGAGTGAAGTTCCATCCGTCGGCACCAGGTCGGAGTTGGAGCACAGGGCGCCGTCGCGAGCTGAACATCACCCCACTTCCGTCGGGATGTTTCTCGTAGTGACTAAGACCAAGATCGCGATGTTCGGCAAGGTACTGGTGTTCGGGCCGCAGGTTGTTTCGTGCCCCCACGAAATCGGCGCCTTCAATAAGCATTCGGTGGTTGGCGTAAGCCATATAGGTACACGTGGGCATGAGGAGGGCTATATCTGAGTGGGTAGCGGTGGCTGCGGGTCGAACAAAGAAAGGAACGCGGTCCGTGCCAGCATCACCTTGGTACCGAAAGCAGTAGATGCCGCTCGGTAACTCTTCGGGAAGATCGAGTGTCAACGTCGGTGTCCAACCAGCATCATAAAGATCGTCGTGATGAAAGTGAGCGGCGTTCCATTGGGCCGAAGCGTCGGTCCAACGTTGGTGTTCTCCATTCCAATGTGGCCCGGTCACTCCGCGGGCGGGTAACTGATAAAAAGCCAACTCGGTGTCTCCGTTGAGTGACTTGAGTACCGCAGATTCCATATCGTCAGCGAAGGACCAGAGATGAGTTGCGTCATCAATGACGATTTCAGGTGCGGCAATTCTGCCGTCCCAACGACCGCTGTCGACCCCGGCTGCTAGTCGAAAAACGATGCCGTTAAATGCGACAGCGGGTATCTCGAACTCTTTCGTGTCTTCACCAAGTTGGAGGAGGTCCCGACCGGGCGACGCGCTTCGCTGAGTAGTCATTATCGCCGTCACCCGGCGGTCAGATAACTGGATATCGAGGTGGAGGTGATACCACCGGCGTCTTTCAAGAGGACGTTCTCGCAGTCGGAATTCGGCGTCACCGAATCGCCCGAACAAGTAATCTCCTTTGTTGAAGATTTCTATGGATCCGTCGTCGGACTGCATTGACGCAATTACGCCGTCTCTCTTGAGGAGTGTCGGCTGAAACCAGAAGTCGACTGACACGTTCTTTGGGTTATCTGCTGGTAGCACCGCTTCTGCGAAGGAGCCGGGGATTAGTGGTTGTTCCACAAGCTCGATATCCAAAGACGAGACGCTGTCCAGAGGGTGTTCAGAGAACCCGGGGCCGGATCGCGTGGGGTCGCCGCATTCCAAACGGACAAGATCTAAACGGCCACTGGTTGGCACGTGGCTAGATCCAAACCATTGTATTTGCTCGCCTGCCCGCAAAGATAAGGGCTCACAGTAGCCAGTGATCTGTTTGGCGTCCCCGGGTTGATGATCTGTGCGTGTTTGGTGAAGATTGAAGATTTGCGTCAAGATTTGCCCAGTCACCTGTCGCGATTGGCTTTCCATTCTTCGTAGGTCTCGATGGTCATGTCATCGGCTTTCCAACCCCCAAAGCCTGTCTCGATGTGACTAATTTTTTCCATGCCCATGTCTTTCAGCGTCTTTGCTGATAAGGCAGACCTCATACCTCCGGCGCAACACAGAACGAATTCCCGATCTTCTCCGAAAATTTCTTTCGTGTAAGGAGAGTCAGGCGAAACCCAGAACTCCAACATCCCGCGCGGGGCGTGCATCGCTCCCGGTATAGCGCCATCACGTTGCATTTCGCGCACGTCACGGATATCAACAATCAAAGCACCCTCTTCGTTGGCACGGCGTGACGCTTCGGACGGTGAAATATTGTCAATCTCGGCTTTGGCTGCTTCGACCATCTTTTTGACGGATTCGATTGTCATATTTTGCCCTTTGGTTACTTGCTCTCGCCGGTTAGTTCAAGCTACTGCCCCATGATCATTGCCCAATATCTGGATAGTGTCACTTTCCCTCTTCCACGAGAATGCCGTCGTTAACCAACGAAGCTA
>Ga0206678_10002744_pt1 | contig 11106 bp, 8 predicted proteins | sample M180m12015metaG_FD_155453 | JGI IMG/M metagenome (GOLD analysis project Ga0206678, IMG submission 155453) | Ammonia-oxidizing marine archaeal communities from Monterey Bay, California, United States - M1 80m 12015 | ecosystem: Environmental > Aquatic > Marine > Intertidal zone | place: USA...
AAAACCACTGACAACTATCGCACTTGGTTACAGGCAGAATATACTCGCCGATTAAAAACGGAACTTCGACACGATTTCAATGCTGCAGCATCCGATGAATAAGTAGAGCTGTATATAATCGTGTTTGTCGCTTATTTCATATGCATAATAGCAAGTTTAATAATTGGCTTCATGATGGGTGTTAGTTCAGGTCTTATCATCAATAGTAATGGTAATTCATTCAATCTTTCTGAGAGATATAGAGGCATAAACACATCACTCATTCAATTGAGAAAGCGTGCCGAAGCGGAAGAAGATTTAGTTAAGGCAAGGCAGAAGAATTTGCAACTTCAAATGAATCCGCATTTCATTTTCAATGCTTTAACGGGTATACATATGCTTCTAATGAGAGGAGACACTCGACCAGCCCTAAAGTCTTTAGATCAGTTTAAAGGATTGCTAATACGGAGTTGGGGTAGCGCTACAGATAACCCAAGAACCCTTCGCCCTTCAATTATTTCTAAAGAGATAAAATTTTTAGAAGATTACATCGCCCTTGAAACTTTAAGACTTTCAGGTAAAATTAATTTCACTATTAATTCTTATATAGACCCACAGCACAGTATTCCTGCTTTTTTAATTCAGCCTTTGGTAGAAAACGCTATTTGGCATGGATTAGACGATAGCAAAAAAGGAATCCCAGAGATTACCCTAACATTCCAAGCTGATAAAGAAGAGAGATTTCTTGTTATTACCGTTGAAGATAACGGCGGAGGTATATCTTCTTCTAATAATATATCCCAACCTTCAAATAAATCTGCTGCTAAGAGGCAATCGCATGGTTTGAGAATAATCAAAGAACGATTGGAATTAATCTCTCCAAAAGCAAGCTTAAGTCTTGAAAACAGAAAGGAAGCACAAGGGTGTATCGCTACCATTTCTATCCCTAGCGAGGAGATATGTATGGCGTGAGTTTTGGCATTCTGGGCTGGGGGGTGTCACTAAGTGTTCCAAACCTGCCTTCTGAAGCGTCAAAAACTCCCACTATGCCAACCATAGCAGCATTATCTGTACAGTAACTAAGTGGCGGGACAAACACTTGCCAATCATCTTTACTCTCGAGAGCTTTTCTAAGCCCGCTATTTGCAGAAACCCCTCCAGCTATAGCTACCTGGGTAATACCTGTTTTAGAAACGGCAAGCTCTAGTTTTGACATAAGCATTCCCACAATCGCGGCTTGAACAGAAGCACAAAAGTCATTTAAGTTAGACTCAATAAATGTTGGGTCTGCTTTTAGACGTGTTTGCAAAAATCTAAGCACCTGAGTCTTTAGACCACTGAAACTCATATTAAGTCCTTCTACTTTAGAAGCTTTAAACTCAAATGCTTCAGGATTTCCTAAATCAGCATGTTTATCAACGAGAGGACCGCCTGGATAAGGTAGGCCTATCAGTTTAGCTACTTTATCAAACGCCTCTCCTGCTGCATCATCAAGTGTAGTTCCTATTACTTCCATTTCCGAAGGGCTATGGACATGAACTATCTGAGTATGGCCACCAGAAACTGTCATACACAAAAAAGGAAATTCAGGAGCCGGGGCTGGCGCCAAAAAGTGAGCTAATATATGAGCTCGCATATGATGAACAGGTACAGTAGGCAAATTATGGGCCCATGCCCAAGACTTGGCAAAAGATGTTCCAACAAGCAAAGATCCACTAAGCCCTGGACCAATAGTATAGGCAACAGCATCAATATCTTGGGGGGAAATCTCAGCATCCTTTATTGCCAAATCAACCGTAGCAGTAATATTACTCATATGCGCCCTTGAAGCAAGCTCGGGGACAACGCCCCCATACCTAGTGTGAACCTCTTGATTTGCCACAAGATTTGAGAGCACTTTATCCCCCTTAATCACTGAAACACCAGTATCATCACACGACGATTCAATAGCGAGTATAGTAAGACTAGGGATTTTCATTCTATAGGTATTGCCAATGTGAAATAATTACAACAGCGAAAGTACGGCGCACAAGACTTCTTAACTTGCTATCACTAGAGAATAGATAAGTGCAAGAGAAATCTAACATATCAAACGGGAAATTCCGCAAGTCGATTAAATGGAGCCGAAATATTATTTTAGGCCTATTGACCCTATCCCTCATACTCTCGGCAATAGTCCAAATCCCCTTTATCCAGACCCGCCTTGTCACATATGCAACAGAATTAGCCACCGAATCCATAGGACTTGAAGTTGAAATCGGTTCAGTTGAATTGCACCCATTTCATAGAACTTTTTCCTTAAAGGATCTTATGTGTACTACTAGTGGCGTTGAGCTTTCGTGCAATAACATAGACTTGAAATACAAGGGCACAAATTCAGAGGGCGTTTCGGAGTTTGGAGATATAAGTTTAGATGGGGTTACTTTTTTTGCTGGTAGTATAGATCAAATATCTGAGGCCTTTTCTACTGATTCTAATGGAGAACACTCAAAGAGCAAACTGTTTTTTGAACGTTTCGAACTTTCCGACTTTAAGTGGCAGATAGGTGATTCTCTAAGTGGCAATATCGAATTATTCGTTCTGGACTCGATATTATTGGAAATAGGTGATGATATGGAGGGAGTACATACAACGATGGGCGAAGGCGGGATAGCAATAAATATCGGAAGATATGAGATTATAAAAGCCGAAACTGAGCTTGATGGAGCGAGCTTAATGTTTGTTGAAGAAAGTAACGGAGCCGCAAAATTTGCAAATAGCGAGTTAGATCTTAATGTTGAAGTATTTAAATCTTTAGGAGTGGAATTTGAGGGAGACATTGAGATGATCATAGATTCTTTAATAGATGAATCGCAACATAGAATACAGTTACCCGATTTTGATGTTGATGTCATAGTGAACCCAAACTTTATTGCCACTTGGGTAAATGATGATGTCAAAGCTCTTCTTGGAAAGCTAAATGCCGACCAATTAATGGGGAACATACTCTGCAAGAATGGAGCGCTCATTATTAATGATCTTTCAAATTCTGAAATCTCAATTTCGGGAATGGGAAGAAAGGTGGGAGGAGAAATTGTTTGGGATGTCAACTTAGATATTGAATCAAGTCTGTTAACTCCTTGGTCAAAGGAGATAATAGGACAAATTCAAGATAAATCTCCAGAGTTATCCGAAATGATAGATGAAATAAAAACTATTAATATATCGGCTAGAGGAAGCTCCAGAAAAATTGAAGGTGACATTGCAATCTTAAAGGCTCACGAAGTAGTAGCTTTAATTCAGGCCGATTACTCAATCAATTGGGATGAGCGAGGATTTGAAAATGGGTGGCAAGCATATTTGCATCTAGATAGTTTAGACACTGACTATGCTATAATTGAAAACTTAAATGCCCAAATCAATGGTAAAGACGGACATCTTGAAGTTCTTTGGGATAATGATGTTCTTGAGGCAAAGACAAAGGAGAGCAATTGGCGTCTATACTCACATCTAAATGGATTTGCAGAGTGGTCTGATGAAAACAGAGGTGATAAACTATCGGCAAGACTCAACTTTAGAAAATCTGTTTTAATTGACGTAAAAGAAGGCGAACACTCCGTACTAGAACCAATAAAATTTGACAGATTTGATATTGTTTTGGAGTTGAATCACGAATTAAATGAAAATAGATCTATTGAGGAAAGGTTATTAGATGTGAAAGTTGAGTCTGATTTAATTTTAGCAGATGCAACTTTCTCTTTGGATACAGAAGAATGGAAAGATTGGATTGACAGAATGGTTATGAGGAAAACTCTTGAAGGCGAGTACGGAGCAGTTTCCGCAGAAAAGCTCCTTACAATTGGTCGATGTGAAATACTTAGATCCGAACCTGTTTCTGCCTTTTTTGGAACTACAATCTCTGCTTCAAATGGAACCAAATTATCATGGTTAATTGATAACAACAAAATAGAGGCCAAGGGGGCAACCGATTGGTTAGAATTTGATGACCTAATATTTAATAGTGTTATGCTAGATATCAGTGGACGAACTGATGAGAATTGGATAAACATAGAAGCTTTAGAGCTATTAAAGATGAACGAAATATTTGCTCTAGACATGAATATGGATATACATGCAGATACTGTATGGACAGCAGATTGCGGATGGAAAAACTCTGAGGGAAATGAAGGATTAGTTAGAATAGAGGGGCTATTGGAGCAGAAAGGGACTTGGGAATTCGACCTATATGAAGCTACTTTACCTCTAGGAACTGACACTCTTGAGTTAACGCGAATTCCATCTTCTTTATCGTTAAATGAAACGGAGGTTTCTAGCGATGGTATGAGTTGGACTGGAGGAGGATTCAAAGCAGAGGTAGAAGGAAAAATCGGAGGAAATGGTGAACGACCGTTAAGCTTCTTCATCCATACAGATAGAATAGATACTAGTAGAACAATAAGCTGGTTCAATTTGCCCGTCAGTGCTTCAAATATTTCTATATCTGGATCGCTAGGCGGGACCCTCAGCGCCCCTGTTCTAAGTATCTTAGGAGAAGGGAGAGGGGTGTCTTATGGTGGAGAAACTATCCCTAAAAGTGAATTTGAAATCACTTATTCAAATAAGGATATTAATTTAAAATCCGAACTGTCTGGGTTTGGAAAAGAGGGAGATGGTGTTATTCATACTACAGGGACAGTAACCCCTCAGCCATTAGGAGATTTCGAATTAAATCTAATGACTTATTCAACTAATCTTCCCCTGAGCTGGGCAAATACTATTTTAGATGAAAAAACTGCAAAACTAGGAGGTGTTCTAGATGCTGCATTTACAATAAAAGGGCCTTATAAAGAGCCTATTGTGCTTGGTGGGGGGATATTAAAAAACGCCTTAGTGAAAATTGAATATCTAGGAACTGAGTATGGAGTAAGCGGAAGGTTTGACGTTAAGCCTGACGGAATTGAACTCAATGGGCTTACTGTTGTCGACAGTAATGATGGCGAGGGATTTTTGGTGGGAACTGCTTTACACGAAAATTATGAGAATTGGAATTTAGATATTTCTATGAGTATTGATGACCCAAATAAACCCTTAGAGGTCATGAATATACCCAAATCGCCTGAAGCATATTTCTATGGCAATGCATATGCCTTTGGTGATATTAACGTTTTCGGATATGAAGATAAATTATATATCGAAGCTCGACTTAACACGACAAAAGGCACGGAATTCGTTCTACCTATGGATGCTGTCACAAATTCTACATGGTCTTCATTCGTTGAGATTATTGACCACTCAAATAAGGAAATCAATGACTCAGAAACAATCGAGGAAGAGGAAGAGCGCAAAACCTCTGTTCGTCTAGACCTTATTATTGATGTTAATCAAGAAAGTGAAGCTAGAATAGTTTTTGACGAAGCTGTTGGAGATGAAATCATTGGGAAATGTGAGGGAGTTATTCATGTAGCCCTTGATGATTTTGAAAGATTAGCTATGTATGGTTCACTAAAAATTGTTGAGGGTGAGTACCTGTTTACTCTATCTAATTTCATCAATAAGAGATTCGTAGCGGAACCCGGGGGGACTATTAAATGGTATGGCGACCCATACAAAGCAGAGATAGATTTAAAAACCCTCTACTCCACACGAACCTCCCTTCTACCTATAGCTCCAGAATCATTAGACAACAGTAAACAACGAGTAGATCTAATTCTAGAAATGAATGGAGACCTTTTGAGGCCTGGGATAAATTTTGATATTAATCTTCCAGAAAGTGATTCTAGAACTAGAGCTAGTCTTGCCTCCCTCATAGCTAACGAGGAGGAAATGAATCGGCAGGCCATTTCACTACTTGTGCTTCAGCAGTTTCTCCCCCCCCAGTGGCAAGCCGCAGCAATAGGAAGTACTGGGTTACAAGAAAATAGTACTGAATTAATCTCGGCCCAATTGGGAAATTGGCTCTCTGGTATGAGTGATGATGTAAATATCGGAATTGATTATGATGCTAGAAATAATTCTGGAGACGAAGCAGCTCTCGCAGTAGCACTTTCGACTCAACTTCTCGACGATAGACTACATGTCGAAGGAGAGCTTGGAACTCAGAACCTCAATTCCGGTTCTTTCGACGATTTACAACTCAGAGATTTCCGTATCAAATACGACCTAACAGATGATGGAACCTTACAACTTACCGGCTACTCTACTCAGAGAGCAAATATCCCTGGGCTAGAAGGCGAAAGCGTACAAGGTGTGGGTATACTTTTCCACCGTGACTTCAATAGACTCACAAATCTATTTGGAAAACAAGCTGAGTAACATCACTAGGTTTCCTAAAATTATTATAATATTGTGATATGAAATCTATACAATCTATTATGGGGCTTGTTACCCTCTTGTTATTTGTTAATACTAATTATACACAAACAACGATAAACGCATCCGATCTTCCACAAGCTGGAGAAAGCTACCTTATTCAATCATCTACTACTTCTATTTTATTAGATTTCGAAAGTACTGGAGAAAATTATGTTTGGGATTTTTCTTCTTTAGACTCGAATTCCGAAACATTAGTAGAATTTGGAGAAATGGGCGACGCACCTGCTCTTGCTCAGCTTTCTTTCAATAATGAGTGGACGAATCCTGATTATTTATGCGATGTGTTCGGGCCAGGAGAGTTCGACCTATCGTTCCTTTCGGATATAGGGATTGAACTCCCCATAACTATTTCTAATATGTTGAGTTATTACCAAACCTCTGGTTCATCATACAACCTAGCGGGAATTTCTCTCAATCTAGAAGGTTTTGACATACCTGTTGAATATAGCGACATTGATGAGGTTCACCCCATCCCATTAAATTTCTATGATGCAATTTCATCTACATCTGCCTACGAAATTGATGTTCCCACTGTCTTTAACTATTCTACTTCATCAACTCGCGATGGTTGGGTTGACGGCTGGGGCACTTTACTTCTGCCAAACGGAGCCTCCCACGAAGTTCTAAGAGTAAATACAACAATTACGACACATGACGTATTCACTCAAGCAGGAAGTGAACCATTTGAGATAGATCGCATTTCTACAGTTTATACATGGCTAGGAGATGGAGGGCTCCCATATCTGAAAGTAAGAACCATCTTTGGAAACACCTTTAGCGTAGAATATCAAGGAGAAGCTCCAAATGAAGACACCTCAAACACCGGTGGAATAACAGCTCATACCCCTTCGGATTTCGTGGTTTTCCCTAATCCAGTGACCGCTGGGGAGAATATTTCTCTTAAAGGAATGGACTTTGATACCCTTTGGGAACTTCGCGATCAAGTTGGGAAAATCGTGAAAGCTGGTACTGGAGCAATTATTAGCACAGAAGGATTATCTAGAGGTGCCTATCTAATATCATCTTCTACTGATAATGCAAAAAAATCTGAATCTGTAGTAGTAATAGTAAAGTAATTGTGTAACCACGTTAGATCTACATCGCACTATACCGAGGTCTCTTCTCCTGCCATTTGGTTAAACCAAACATCAATTAACCACCCTTTTGCAACCTGAGGATTGCGGAATACTCTAAAAGGAATAGACGGCCTGAATAAGGCCCATCGTATTTTATCTTGTATTACTGCCAAATTAGATGGAACGACAACAGCCCTTGCGACAACCCCTTTCATCGCTTGATCACTTCCTAACCATTGAAGTGCATCCTGCTCAACAAGAGGTGAGTCTGAGGGAATTATATGCAGAATTGGACCCGCATTTGACAGCTCTTTCCTATCATTTTCCGTACGCATTACACAGGCCAAATCAATCATAGACCCTGCTCTGTATTTCACTATACACATACCCATAGATAATTCTATTTCGGCTTGACTGTGTTTAGAAATTAAAGCGTGTTCATTCATAGGTTTGACGGTAGCAATCTAGTTATGGACAAGTATAGTCAGAAAATGGATTAGGAGTACAGAAATTGAGCTCTGCTGTGTCATCGCCCTCCTGTAGATGTTCTATTGTATCTGTAGTATACCCCAAACCATACACTCCCTCTGTAGTTCTTGAAGCCCAAAGACCTAGTCCCCCATTAATATTTGAATATTCGGGGCGTTCTTGAATAACTCCAGTTACTGGAGCGTTAACATCCAAATATATTGCGAGCTGCTCGTTAGCAACTATTAGCACAAAATCAAGAGCTCTAGCGATTTGGCTTTCCTCATCCCAAACACCTAACTCTCTTGTAATTCTGATATTCTTCTCCAATCGAGTACTCAATGTTGAATAAAACACTTCTCCATTAAAAACCTTGGTGAGCTGCTGCCCCCCTTCGTCGTCATTAGGATCAACTGTTCCGATAGGCATCTCGAGAGTACGAGCTCTTGAGCTATCTAGAACGGTATGAAAATCGTCTGCCCAATAGTGCTCAATAAAATGTACCAATATGGTCGCATCATAACGAGACGCACCCTCTGTAGAAGACCATTTAAAAGTATAATTGGGATAAGTGACATTTGAGTTTCCAACGCTAGCGAAACCTAATTTCAGATTATCTATTCCCATTGGTGGCTGAGTAATGTTCCCTATAGTAGTCGATATCATATTTGTAATTGCTTCAACTTCAGTAGTATCGTCAATAACTAATTCCAATCGATATTCGGCATCGGGGTTAAGCGCTGTACCATTATTCGCACGGGTAGAAGCAAAATATGCTCTGTGCTCTGGAGCAAAAAACACCCCATTTTCATCCTTATTTTGAAGTACCGTATCCTGAAGTTCAAAAATTCTCTCATCAATTCCATTCACCACCTCAACAAATTGAGCTGATAGTCTTGATGGTTCATATTCCGAGGAGTCCGCTATAAGAGCTATTTGGGTTTGGTCTCCATCACCTAACCAAGTTCGATTAATTCTGACCCACTGAGTGTCTACATCAGCATCTAACAGTCCAAAAACCACTGGAATAGACATATATGGGGCCGTCAAATCCACCTCTGTATTACACCGAGTAAAGGCTAAAGTAAAGATTGTGGCGAGTAAAAATAATGTGCGCCGCGTGACCTTAGGATGTGTATCCATTTTTTCTTGCATAATGCGAATATAATATCAATGCGATGAAGCTCTATATATTTAACAAGAACTCAACAGAATCTACTCCATCAGCATAGTCACTAAGTGAAGGACATTGAGCCAAGCCCAAATCTTGTTGTGCAATTTCTGGAGCTATCGCAGATAATTCTTGAGAAAATTCTTTCGCCCCAGACCTTGAAGTTACAAGCTGCAAGCCATCCTTATATTCGGCAAGTTTCTTAATCACTTCTCCCCTATCCTCATACCTCTCAACGAAAAGAGTCCCTACTGGTGACACCCATTGCTCGTCTTCTTTAACCAGTAAAAAGCCGTTTTCTATCAATTCATTTCTATTTAATAGCCAAACAGCCTTATGGTAATCATAGTTATTTGCGTATTTGTTGTTTTGAGCCAAATAACCCCATGAAACCCAGGCCGCAAAACATCTATCCAAATCAAAATCATTTGGGAGGAAAACCTTTGTTGTACTTCTGCAACCAAGTCCGAAATGCGTAAACATATCTTCACCTAGCCCTTTTAATTCCTCATCTGATTCATAACCGTCGAGAACGGCTACTCCCGTTCTCTGAGTCCTAAATACGTGGGGAATATGGCCGAAGTATGCATCAAAATACCTCATTGTATTTGAACTCCCCGTAGCTATCACAGCATCTACATCACCTAATTTACCTTCGATAAATTCTATCCTTCCCTTTAAAGCAGGTTCAATTCTTTCAATTTCTTGTACTACTCGTTTTGGAAGAACTGTATCATCCCTAGACGGTTTTACCGCCACATGGTGGCCCGCTATTAAAGCACAAAGCATATCGTGAAAACCCACTAATGGCAAATTTCCAGCAGTTATTATTCCGACTCTTTTCCCAGAGTTAGAACGAGTAGCATCAGGAAGATTATATCCCTCAAACCACTTATCAATACTATCCTCCCGTAAAGACTCTCCATGCGAATGAAGAGCTTTCGCAACATTTTCCTTTGTGAACCATCCATTATTAGCTTCAGCTAAACTGAATAATTCACTTTCTTTCTGAGCTTCATCTCTAAACCAAATTCCGAGTTTTATTAAAATGAGTTTAAGATTGTTCACTATATCTTTGTATCTTGTATATAAAGGCAAAAGTACATGGCAATCATTATAACTGACGACTGCATAAATTGTGGAGCTTGCGAACCCGAATGTCCAAACACAGCCATCTATGAAGGAGCGGCAAAATGGCGTTTCACAGATGGTACTGGTTTTAAAGGCAAGGGTATCCACCCTACTGCAGGAGAAATAGACGGAGACAAGGAAAATGATGCCATAAGTATGGATCTTTACTACATTTCTCCAGACAAATGCACCGAGTGTGTGGGCTTCCACGAAGAACCACAATGCGCCGCTGTTTGTCCTGTCGATTGTTGTATTGATGATGAAGACCGACGTGAAAGTGAAGAATTACTCCTTTCAAAAAAGGCGTTTTTACATATATAACGCTTCTATGTAATATCTTCGGATTATGCAGCGTACTATAAATATGAAATTAATTTCTTCTAGAATTCTGCTTTTCTCTCTCGTTTATATAATGCCTTTCTTTTCCTGTTTAGCACAAACCACACTTTCTTCTCAAATATCTTCAAAATTCGAAGCTCTTCGCAAAGCGTCTAATGACGGAGAACGATTTGTTGCTAATTCTGAACTTAAGTCGCTGATTAGAGAAGCCCTAATTGATTTTGATTCAGCTGAATCTCTATCAGAATTATATGAAAACTGGCCCGCAGGTATTGCAACAGCTGGAAGTGGAGATGAATTAGTTACGGTAATCTCATGGAATTCCGAGCGACAAGATAGAACCCAAGATTATGGAGCCTTCGTAATTCATGGGTTCGAAGACTCTGAACTCTTCGATAGTTTTAAATGGACAGAACTCATCCACAACAGAGATGAAGATCCCAAAAACGAATCTCGTAGCTACAGAGTTGATGATTGGCCCGGTGCTATTTATTACGATTTAGTGCTTACTCATGACGGGAAAACACCTGTATACACACTATTAGGTTGGGATGGCGCTGATGCACAGGTAACTAGAAAAATCATGGAAAC
>Ga0206678_10002747_pt1 | contig 11103 bp, 10 predicted proteins | sample M180m12015metaG_FD_155453 | JGI IMG/M metagenome (GOLD analysis project Ga0206678, IMG submission 155453) | Ammonia-oxidizing marine archaeal communities from Monterey Bay, California, United States - M1 80m 12015 | ecosystem: Environmental > Aquatic > Marine > Intertidal zone | place: USA...
ATTTGACGCATCTCGTGCCGATAGACCTGATTCCTTAGCTTCGCGAAGAGTTTTGACAATATGTTCATCAGAGATAGTGGTTTCGTATTTGGAACCTTCAACCACTATGACCACTTCACCCTTTGGTGGGGATTCGTAATACTCTGTTGCACTCTTTAGCGAGCCTCGCCAAATCTCTTCGTGGATTTTCGTCAATTCTCTTACAACTGAAACTAGGCGATCCTCTCCTAAGTGCTTACACAAATCTCTAAGTGTTTCTGGAAGGCGTTTCGGGGATTCAAATAAAATGATGGTTCGTTCCTCAACCGCTAGTTCTTTGAGGATTTCTTCCCTATCTTTCCCTTTTCGTGGAATAAACCCCTCCATTACCCATCGTTTCATTGATATACCACTGACGACTAAAGCAGCTAACACCGCTGACGCACCGGGAATCACAGAGACTTTAAAACCATTTTCTATGACTGTTCTTATCAGTTCTTCACCTGGATCTGAAATCCCCGGGGTTCCTGCGTCGCTAACCAGAGCAACTGTGAGGCCATCTTTAATATTTTCAACTATCTTTGATTTTTTATTGAATTCCGTATGGGCATCAACCCTGATCAACTTCTTGTTTTCCACCCCTATGAGATTCAAAAGTTGGCCTGTCCTTCTCGTATCTTCACAAGCAATCAAATCCGCACTCGCAAGAGTTTCTATTGCACGTTTAGACAAATCTGAGAGATTACCTATGGGGGTAGCTACAAGAAAAAGTATTCCTTCTTTATCTTCAGACATTAAAACGGAATTCCATAACATCGCCGTCTTCAGGTGCGTACTCTTTACCTTCACTTCTTATAAGACCTGCTTCTCTGGCCTTTAGCCAAGAACCCTGTTCAAGTAATAACTGCCATCCGACTGTTTCAGCTCGAATAAACCCTTTCTGGAAATCGGTATGAATTCTGCCTGCGCATTCAGGAGCATTTGAACCTTCCTTGAAAGTCCATGCTTTACTTTCTTTCTCTCCGGTTGTGAAAAATGTTCTCAAACCTAATAGGTGGTAAGCCGAACGAACAAACCTCGATAAAGCTCCTTCTCCTAAACCAAGCGCTTCTAACATTTCTGCCTGGTCTTCTGGCGTCAATAAAGCAGCTTCAGATTCGAGTTGGACACACATGCCTATAACTTCTTGACCAGACAATTCTGCAATGACTGGCTCTAATATCTGATTTGTATCCTCTACTTGATCTTCTCCCATATTCACGACAGCTAAAACCGGTTTGTCTGTTAATAGAAAAAAATCAGACAATAACTCCCTTTCTCCAAATGTTAGGTCACTTTTATAAATCGGGATTCCTTCATCAAGCTGTTCTGAAGCATGTTTTAACGAGTCGAGAATTTGACTAATCGATTTGTCTGTTTTCGCTGCCTTTTCAATTCTTGACAACTGTTTTTGTGTAGTTTCTAAATCTGCTAGAGCTAATTCCACCTCAACGATTCTCAAGTGTTCAACGGGGTCTATCAGTCCTGGCACATCAGTGTCTGAAAAAGCTCTGAGCACGAAAACAATTGCATCAACTTCCCTTATACCTGCGAGGAAACGATTCCCTAAACCTTCTCCTTTAGCTGCACCTTCTACAAGTCCACCAATATCAGTGAATTGAATAGTCGCCGGTACTATTTTTTTTGAATCACTCATCTCTCCCAGAAGACTCAGTCTGTTGTCGGGAACACGCGCCACCCCTACATTTGGATCCGTGGTGGCAAACGCGTAAGGCGCCGCTAAAGCACCTCCTCCTGCTAAAGCGTTATAAAGCGAGGACTTACCTGCATTAGGTAAACCAACAAATCCAAATCTTTCCATTTAAAACCCTTAAAGATACAAAATCAGATAATTCGACTACGACAAGGATAAGGTCTCCGCACTCTAATGAGGTAACCTGCCGTTATGTCGAAACGTACAAGTAAAAAGAAAACCAATGCAAGACGCAAAAAAGCTAATCACGGTCGCAAACCAAATATGGGTAGAAATAGCTAATTGAAAAAATTCTTTCTTAACAACCTGTTCGCCTAATGAACAACTTCCGCTTATTTCTTATGCCAATCTTGGCAGTAGCACTTGCTATTGCAACAGGTGCCATAATAATTGCCCTTTCAGGTTCTTCTCCGATAGATGCCTATAAAGCTTTGATAGACGGATCACTGAGTGATTCAAAAACTATTGGACGAACTCTAGAAAAAGCTACACCGTTAGTTATGGGAGGCCTTGCTGTAGCTTTTGCCTTTAAGGCTGGACTTTTCAATATCGGTGGTCAAGGTCAGCTAGTTTTCGGAGCTCTAATTGCTGGGGCTGTTGGATATGGTCTTACTGGCCTTCCGTGGATAATACATACACCGCTAGCTCTCCTAGCGGGTGCAGTTGCTGGAGCCATGTGGGGAGCTATACCAGGAATTCTTAAAGCAAGCCGAGGAGCACATGAAGTAATTACTACCATCATGTTGAATTTTGTGGCACTGAACATGACCGACTGGCTCGCGTCGAAGGTCTGGAGAGAAGAAGGTATCATAGTCAGAACTCCTCGCATCGAAAGCAGTGCTGAGATACCTAGATGGGGTGAACTACCTGCTGGGTTTTTCCTAGCTGTAGTTATAGCTTTCTTATGCTGGTATTTGTTGCGTAATACGACTTTCGGCTTTGAAATAAAATCAGTTGGGTTAAATCCAAATGCTGCTAATTACGCAGGCATCTCCGTTAAAAAGATCGTCATCATGACTATGGCAATCAGCGGTTTGCTGGCAGCTCTTGGTGGAGCAATTGAGACTCAAGGAGTTGTCGGAAGGTATGAACCAGGATTTAATGCCGGACTTGGGTTTGAGGGTATAACTATCGCTCTTCTAGCTAGAACTCATTTCCTAGCAGTAATCCCGGCTGCAATTCTTATAGGGGCAATGGAAGCAGGAGGTTCAATGATGCAGTTTAAAGCTGACGTCTCTCCAGAAATAACTGACATTATCCAGGCTTTAATTTTGATCTTTGTTGCCACACCAATAATTGTTAGATGGTTTTTAAGCCAGAAAGAAGCGAATGAGATTTCCGTTTCGACCACTTGGGGCTCCTAATGAATGTGAATCAACCAGAAGATATTAAACAATTCTTTTTCAATAAGAGATGGTGGATTCTGACTGCTGTATTTCTTTTATTTTTTACACTTTGGACGGCAGAATTTCAGCAGGCAAATACGACCTCTGTTCTAGTTAGCACTCTTAGACACTCAACTCCTCTAGTGCTTGGTGCCATGTGCGGGCTTTTGTGCGAACGATCCGGCGTCATAAACATTGGCATCGAGGGGCAGATGTTGATGTCTGCTTGGGGTGGGTTCATGATTGCTTCCGTATCTGGCAGTTTACTGCTTGGCGTCTTTGCAGGAATAGGAATAGGAATGATGATGGGAGCCGTATTAGCTGGCATTTCCGTCGGTTTACGCGGTGATCAAATAATTGCTGGAACTGTGATAAATATCGCCGCAATTGGGATAACCAGTTTCTTTTTCTCTCTAGGAAGAACTCTGCCTTCCGGAAAAGCTCAAGTGATTAAACTTGGACCTTTAGCAGATATTCCAGTTGCCGGAAGGGTTTTATTTTCAAATAAACCGATTACATTTTTAACGCTTTTGATGGTTCCTGCTCTTTGGTTTCTTCTATTCCGGACAAAGTGGGGACTACGTACCAGAGCTGTAGGTGAACATCCCAGCGCAGCAGAAACTGTTGGAATCTCTGTAATAGGTATGCGCTATTTGAACGTTATAATTGGAGGTGGTATTGCAGGTTTGGCAGGGGCTTATCTAAGCTTGGAAGCCGTTGGATCTTTCGAGCGCGGTATGACAAATGGAAAAGGTTTTGTTGCTTTGGCCGTGATGATTTTTGGTCGATGGAACCCAGTTGGAGCTTGGGGAGCGGCTCTTCTATTTGGTTATGCCAGTGCAATCCAAACCCAGTTCCAATTTAGAGACTGGTTAACAAATGATCCTCAATTTATTGGAATACTTCCTTTTGTAGTGACAATCGTTGTTCTAGCTGGATTTGCAGGAAGAGCTAGACCACCGGCCTCTATCGGTCAACCTTATTCAAGGGAGTAGCAGAATGCCATCCGACACCCTCGCACTTGAAGCAACTGGCATTTCGAAAACCTTCGGCAACGTTAAAGCTAACGATCAAGTAACCCTTAAAATCAGAAAAGGTAAAATTCACGCTCTTCTCGGTGAAAACGGCGCTGGTAAAAGCACGTTAGTAAATATTCTTTTCGGTCTCTATAAAGCTGATTCAGGAGTAGTTGAAGTCAATGGCGACACTGTCGATCTTGGACGCCCGAAAGATGCAATCGATAGAGGAATCGGCATGGTGCACCAACATTTCCAATTGGTACCTGTTCTTACTGTCGTAGAAAATATCGTCTTAGGCAACGAACCCTCCAACAAGGCCAATGTGATTGACATCGAAAATGCGAAGGAAAAGGTCAGAGAGTTAGCCGAAAAATATCAACTCGACGTAGACACCGAGGCAACAGTAGAAGACTTGCCCGTCGGTACTCAGCAGCGAGTTGAAATTCTTCGTTCTCTTTACAGAAAAGCGGACATTTTGATTCTGGACGAACCCACTGCTGTCTTAACGCCCCAAGAAACCGATCACCTTCTACAAGTTCTAAAAAAACTTGCTTCACAAGGTGTTGCGATAATTTTTATCACCCACAAGCTAAGAGAAGTTCTCGAAGTGGCAGATGAGGTTACTGTGATGCGAAACGGACAAGTAGTCGGCTCCACAACACCTTCAGAAACAGATGAATCCGGTCTCGCCGAAATGATGATTGGTCGCAGTGTCGTGCTTCGTGTATCCAAAGAAACAGCATCACCTGATGCAAAAGTACTTCAAGTTAAAAATCTTTATGTCAAAGATGACAGGGAACTCCTGGCGGTAAACGATCTGTCTCTAGAGGTAAGATCAGGAGAAATTTTTGGTATAGCTGGCGTTGAAGGAAATGGGCAAAGAGAACTTGTTGAAACCATTACAGGATTAAGAACTATAGATACAGGAGAAATTCTTATCGAAGAGACCTCAATAACAAAATTCTCACCTCGGCAAATCAGCGAATTAGGTGTTGCACACATACCTGAAGACAGAGAGAAACACGGACTGATTGGCCCACACTCAGTAGCAGACAATCTAATTCTAAACAGGTATTACAAACCTCCTTTTTCTAATCATGGCATCCGTCAGCAAAAAGCGATTGCCAACTATGCCAAAGAAATGGTTGAAAAGTTCGACATACGAACACCTAGCATTGAGACACCTTCGAGTTCTTTGTCAGGTGGAAACAAACAAAAAGCTATTGCAGCTAGAGAATTCTCTCACAACGCTAAACTTTTAGTCGCCTCGCAACCCACTCGAGGTATTGATGTAGGAAGTATCGAGTTCGTCCATCAACAGCTAATAAATCAAAGAGATCAGGGATTGGCTGTACTTTTGGTTTCTGCTGAATTAGATGAGATTCTTAGCCTTTCGGACCGTATCGGCGTTATATATCGCGGCCAATTGATTGTTACCGCAAATGCCACAGAGCTCGACCGAAACAGAATCGGCAGAATCATGACAACTGGTTCAGATTCAAATTGAAAATATGAGCGTCGAGATTGACCTAAGTGGAAATGTCGCATTAGTAACTGGTGCAAACAGCCCAATCGGTCTAGCCATTGCTTCTGAACTAAAAAAAGCAGGAGCCGAATTGGTTCTAGCAACGCACAATAGTAATGACAATGTGAAATCCTTAACCAATTCCATTCCGGCAAAAATTCTGAGTGCAGATCTTCGAAATCCACATGAGATTGAGAAACTAATTTTTGAAACTTTTGAGATAAACAACCAGTTGGACATCATTGTCAATAACGCCGCACTTCAAAATGTTCAAAAACTCAGCGAAATAAATTCAGATAATTGGGATGCTGTCTTAGAAACAAACCTCAGAAGTGTTCACCTTCTCATGCGTGCAGCAATACCAGTTTTAGAGAAAAGCGACCACGCTTCAATTGTGAACGTAGCTTCAATTGAAGGTCACCAACCGGCCAGAGGTCATTCTCATTATTCGACCAGCAAAGCTGGTTTGTTAATGTTAACTAAATCAGCCGCTCTCGAATACGCAGATTTTGGCATCAGGGTAAATTCTGTTTCCCCAGGACTGATTGATGATGGAAATCTGGAAGAACGTTGGCCTGAAGGACTCAATAGATGGTTGGATTCTGTGCCACTTGGAAGAGCAGGATCACCTAAGGACGTAGCTGATGCTGTAATTTTTCTTTCATCTCCTATGGCACATTGGATAACTGGATCAGATCTAGTAGTAGATGGCGGCATCTCGACTAATGCCACCTGGTAAATCAATTAGCAGAATCACTTCGAGTTAATTCGTGAATTCTTTTCTTCCTGTCCGGCCAACCTTTAAGTAGTTCTTCCCTATCTGCTAACTGAAATATCTCTTGCGAGTAAGGCGGTGCCATAGTCGTTCCTAACAATGTCCACTCCCCTGTCGTTCCAGACCCTTGCCATACTCCTGGTTCACAATTATCTGTGGTCGATGTCCAGAATCAAGGTCCGAACCCAGAACTGGTTCTTCAATCTTTCCATCAGGATTCAACAAGAGCATCTGCGCGGGCGCTCCCGCATAGTAGTGATAGATCTCAACTGTTTGCAGTCTGTGCATGGCAGAAAAATTATTTTCACTTAATAGATAATAGATGGATGTCGAATTTTCGTCTTTCAGGGTTTGCACCCACATGCCGCCTTCCAAAGGTAAAGGTTCAAGACCAAGAATGTTCGATATTTCTTCTGCGGTCTTTTCTTTATCTGACACTTTTAAACCTCTGCTAACCTAAATGCTCTTTTCCTTACTTCTCTTAAAGCTTTTTCCTCATCGATTGTTACCAAATCACCCTTGGAAAGAACTTTAGAACCAGCAATCCATACATCTGTTACTTTCCTATTAGTCCCAGACCAAACTAGGTGAGTCAAGGTTTCATTCAGGTCAGTCGATGGAGTAAAAGTGCTGTAGTTGGTATCAATTCTTATCATGTCCGCTTCCCAACCACTTTGCAGACTTCCAACTCGCTCTAGACCAACTGCATTTGCAGATTTTCGAGTCGCCATTCCCAAAGCTTCCGATGGTGTTATTAAAGTTGCATCAAGGTTATTGACTCTTGCTAAAAGCGCTGCAACTTTAACTTCCTCCCATAGATCAAGCGTGTCGTTAGAAGCCGGTCCATCTGTTCCTAAACCTACTGTTAAGCCCTTCTCAAGCATTTTTTCTATAGGAGCTATTCCAGAGCCGAGTTTCATATTGCTCACTGGACAATGAGCCACAGATACATTTGAATCGGATAAAAGTGAAATGTCGTTCTCACTAACCCACACACAATGAGCAGCTAAAACTCTTCCTTCTAATATTCCGTTCTCGCTAAGAATTTCAACGATACTTTTGCCATATTGAGATTCGAGCTCAGCGCTTTCTTCACGTGTTTCTGCAAGGTGAATATGAAACAACACGTCGAGCGATCTTGCGAACTCAGCCAATTCAACACATGCTGGTATCCCCAAATCGTAAGCAGAATGTGGACCTATACCTACAGTAATTTTTCCTTCTGGATCGTGGTAACGATTATAAAAATCTGTGAAATTTCGAAGTCTTGACTCTGAATACGATGATTTAAAAACTCCGGGCGTCATAACCAGTCTTGCCCCTGACGAATTTACCGCTTCAACTAAGGCTTCCTCAAAAAGATACATCTCACAACTACTGGTAACACCTGCTCTGAACATTTCAGCAGATCCTAAAGTCATGCCCCAATAAGCATCTTCTTCGCTCATCTTTCCTTCTCGTGGCCACATCGCTTCAGTAAGCCATCTTTCTAATGGCAATCCATCACCCGCTCCCCTAACTAGAGTCATTGGCGTGTGACAGTGGGCATTAACTAAGCCCGGCATTAAAAGACCACCTATTTCATCAGTTTGAACACCTGTTTCTTTCTCGTCTCCTAGATTGCCGACCCAGATAATCTTCCCTTCCTCAATATCAATTACACCTGGGGCATAAACATTGTCATCGGCATCACAGGTGACAATAATGTCAGCGATATAGCGTTGTGACTGCATAAAAAAAGGTTAGTTGACAAAACAGATTTCTTTGCAAATTTCACCGGCATTCATAATTTTCTGATTTAAGGACTATTCTTCGAAGACCTATTAAATAAGGAAAAAATGTCAGGGAAAGAAGACAACAGAGAAGAAAGTAAAAAAAAGAGTCTTAGCGACAAGCCGATGTGGTGGGACACATTCCCTTGGTGGGGAATCGCTATAGTCGCCATTCTTTTCTGGATGGGCTATCAAATAGTCACTAAGGACAAGTACAATCTGGCTTGGGACAGGATCATCCCAGGTATAAGCATCACCATTACAGCCACCCTTCAGGCCTTCGCTATTGCTTTAGCTTTGGGACTCTTGGCTGGAATGGGACAACTTTCTAGAAATGTCGTCTTGCGCAATTTAGCTCGAACGTACGTTGAATTTATTCGCGGCATCCCGATACTCCCCCTCATTTTTACCGTTGCTCTTGTTTTGCTTCCACAAATCCAAAACGCATTTAATTTCAAACTTTCATTTCAGATGAGAGCGACTGTAACTCTTGCCTTTATTTACGGAGCATACATGGCGGAAATTTTCAGGGGAGGCATCCAGTCCATAGCTATTGGACAGGTGGAAGCAGGGAGATCGCTTGGATTGAGTAGACGTCAGACCATGAATTCCATTGTCTTACCTCAAGCAATGAGAGCAATCATCCCACCCTTGGGGAATGATTTCATTGCAATACTAAAAGACACCTCACTGCTTTCTGTTCTGGGTGTTCTTGAAGTCACACAGCGAGCCAGGCAGTTTTCAGCCAGTACTTTCAAATTTCGTGAAGGATATTTTGTTTTAGCTTTCATATATCTGATTCTCACACTCGGACTAAGTTTGCTCCTGGGAGTTCTCGAAAGGAGAATGACCCGTGATGACAGGGGTGTTCGAAGCAATAGAGGTATTGACTGATGATCTCGATTAAAAACCTTTCGAAAACCTTTAATAAAAACATTCATGCTGTCCGAAATGTTGATTTAGAAATAGCTGAAGGAGAAGTGGTCGTAATTGTTGGACCCAGTGGTTCGGGTAAATCTACAGTTCTCAGGTGCATAAATAGGCTCGAAATCCCAACTGAAGGGTCAATAGTTATTGATGGTGTAGAGCTGACTGATCAAGGATGTGACATTGACAAAATTAGAGCTGAAGTGGGAATGGTCTTTCAACAATTTAACTTGTTTCCTCACTTAACTGTCATGGACAACATTTGTTTAGCTCAAAGAAAAGTCAGAGGTCGCAGCAAAAGTGAAGCTAAGGAAATGACTGTGAAACAACTTTTAAGAGTAGGAATTCCCGAAAAAGCAGATTTCTATCCGCGTCAACTATCAGGAGGCCAACAACAAAGAGTTGCTATCGCTAGATCATTATCAATGGAACCAAAAATTATGCTTTTTGACGAACCTACTTCCGCTTTGGATCCTGAAATGGTTAAGGAAGTTCTAGATGTGATGCTTGAGCTAGCTTCTGAAGGGATGACGATGGCAGTAGTTACACATGAAATGGGTTTCGCCAAAGCGGCTGGAGATCGATTAGTTTTCATGGATGAAGGCACGGTTGTTGAAATTGGTCCGCCAAGTCAAGTTTTTGAAAATCCTACTGAACAAAGAACCAGGGACTTCTTTGACAAAATCCTTTATTGATTTCTTTTCTTTTTGTTTCCGACTCATTAGATAGACTAAGGCATGACTAGTAAAGATTCGAACTTTGACGAATCTGTTTTCTCTGAACTTGTAGCCAAAGGGCCAAAAGTTCTTCTACATGACCATCTTGATGGAGGTTTGCGTCCATCTACAGTGATCGACTTAGCTGATATTTCTGGATACAAAAATCTGCCATCAAACAACGTCGAAGAATTGTCACAATGGTTTCACGAGGGTGCTAACCGTAGAGACTTAAATCTGTATCTGGAAACTTTCACCCACACAGTAGGAGTGATGCAAGATGAATACTCTTGCCATCGCGTTGCTAAAGAATGTGCAGAAGATCTAGCGGAAGATGGCTGTGTTTACGCAGAAATAAGATTTGCGCCTTCTCTTTTTACTGCCCAGAAACTGTCCGTTCATGAAGTAATAGAAGCAGTTTTATCTGGTTTTCGCGAAGGTTCGTCAGGAACCAATCTAACAATAAAGACAATCATCACTGCTATGAGAACTAGTAGCGACTCTAGGATGATCGCCGAAGCTGCTGTTTATTTTCGTGATAAAGGAGTGGTTGGTTTTGACATTGCTGGACGTGAAGTCGGGTACCCGCCAACAAATCATTTGGAAGCATTTCAATTTCTCCAACGCGAGAATTTTCACTTTACAATCCACGCTGGTGAAGCGTTTGGGTTGGCTTCTATTTGGGAAGCTGTCCAATACTGCGGGGCGGAGCGTTTAGGACACGGAGTTAGAATCGTAGATGATATTGAACTGAACCCTTCAGGTAATCACATTCTTGGAAGTCTCGCTTCTTTTATTCGGGACAGGAGAATACCTTTGGAATTATGCCCAACATCGAATGTCCATACAGGCGCAGTTCAATCTTTAGAAGAACACCCTATTGAGTTGCTTAAAGATCTCGGTTTCAGAGTTACAGTAAATACTGATAACAGACTGATGAGTGACGTTTCGATAACTTCTGAGTTGATTTCGTTAAATAAAACTTTTGGCTGGGGTGTCGATGATTTTTCCTGGCTTACAGTTAATGCAATGAAAAGTGCTTTCCTCCCCTTTGACGAAAGAATCCATCTAATCGAAGATGTCATTAAGCCAGGATGGAGGAACCTCGCCTCAAAGTAGCCACATGCTCTAGAGAAGGCTGGGAATTTCTTATGACAACTGTTTCAGAATCAGAATCGCGTCTAATAGTTGAAAACGCAGGAATTCCTGTTTCCAAATGGAAAGTTGCTAACAATCCTGATGAGGCGCTAAA
>Ga0206678_10002748_pt1 | contig 11102 bp, 10 predicted proteins | sample M180m12015metaG_FD_155453 | JGI IMG/M metagenome (GOLD analysis project Ga0206678, IMG submission 155453) | Ammonia-oxidizing marine archaeal communities from Monterey Bay, California, United States - M1 80m 12015 | ecosystem: Environmental > Aquatic > Marine > Intertidal zone | place: USA...
TAAGCATACAAGTTCGTCAAACAAGTCACTGCGTAATCTACTTCTTCTTTAGTGTTAAATCGAGAGAAAGAAAAACGAATGGTAGGTCTATCTATAGGAGCCTCTATCCCTACCAAGACATGAGAACCCGTATTCGCACCAGAAGTGCAAGCTGATCCTCCAGAACATGCTACTCCCATAATATCCATATTAAACAACAACATCGGAGCAATATCCGAAGGCGGTAAAGACACACTTAACACCGTATATAAGCTACGCGCTAAATTATCGCAGTCGGCATTGTATTGAATACCCTCAATAGAACTATTTAAGCGTTCTATCATATAAGACTTTAATTCAGTAACATGTTCTTGATGGTGAATTAAGTCTTCAAAAGCAACATCCATCGCCTTCGAAAGACCAACAATGCCATATACATTTTCGGTCCCCCCACGCATGTTGCGTTCTTGAGAACCTCCATGAATCAAAGGGTTAATTTGCACGTCTTTATTTACATAAAGGAACCCAATACCTTTTGGGCCATGGAATTTATGTGCTGAGCAAGCTAAGAAGTGAACCTTATCAATCACTTGCATATCAAATCGATAGTGCGCCATAGTCTGTACAGTATCTGAATGAAATAGCGCGCCATGCTTTTCACATATTTCAGAAACACGCTCAAGAGGCAATAAATTACCAACCTCGTTATTGGCATGCATCAAAGAGACCAAGGTCTTAGGACTCGTAGAAAGAATTTGATCTAAATGCTGTAAATCCACATGTCCATCTTCATCTAAATGCACATAAGTTAATTCCACCAAACCTGCAGCTTTCATCTTTTCAACCGTATACCCTACTGCATGATGTTCAATTGAAGAAGTAATGATATGCTTAATACCTAAATCTCTAACGGCACATTGTATTGCCATATTATCGGCCTCGGTTCCGCCAGAAGTGAAAAATATCTCACCTGGAGTGCAATTCAAATGTTTAGCCACATTTTTACGAGCACGCTCAATGAGAGACTTAATCTTTCTTCCATAAAAATGAGTAGATGAAGGATTCCCAAAACCATCTTCCAAAACTGGAACCATTGCTTCAAACACCTCAGGATCCATTGGTGTAGTGGCGGCATTATCTAGATAAACTTTCATAATTGACAGTTAAAAGTTAAAGATTAAATGTAAAAAGTTGAACCTATTATAATCTTCAACTTTTAATATTTAATTTTCAACTAAAGTTCACTTATTTCTTTCATAAAGCGCTGAGCAAGAATATCCGCTTTTTCCGCCGTTACGCTTTCTGTATATACTCGAATAATAGGTTCGGTATTCGACTTTCTCAAATGAACCCATTCTTCGTCAAAATTAATCTTTACTCCATCGGTACAATCTACATCTTCAGCTTTATAACTTTCTGCCATGGTTGATAAAATAGCATCCACATCGATTTCAGGAGTCAACTGAATTTTCTGCTTAGACATAAAGTAATCTTTGTATGTCATTCTTAAAGCCGAACAGGTCAATTTTGACTGAGCCAGATGAGTCAAAAACAATGCCACACCTACTAAAGAATCTCGCCCATAATGAAGCTCAGGATAAATGATTCCTCCATTTCCTTCACCTCCAATCGGAGCACCTACCTCTTTCATTATTGTTACCACATTTACCTCACCTACTGCCGATGCATGGTAAGCAAAGCCATGAGCTTCTGTTACATCGCGTAGAGCTCTGGTAGAAGATAAATTAGAAACTGTATCTCCTTTATGCGTCTTCAGTACATGATCGGCAACCGCAACTAAGGTATATTCTTCACCGAATAGAGAACCGTCTTCAGAAACAATAGCTAATCGATCCACATCGGGATCAACCACAAAACCTAAATCCGATTTTGTTTCGATTACTTTAGAACATAAATCATGTAAATGCTCAGGTAAAGGCTCAGGGTTATGCGGGAAATGTCCGTTTGGATCGCAATACAACTCTACAACATCTACCCCCATTTGGCGTAATAAGGCTGGTAAATAAATTCCTCCAGTAGAATTTACGGCATCAACAACAACTTTAAAATTTGCTTCATTAACAAGAGCTACATCTACAGTAGACAAAGCCAATACTGCATCAATATGTATTTGCAAATAATCTTTCTTTTCATACGCACCTAAATCATCTACTTGCGCAAAATCAAAAGCTTCCTTTTCTGCGATATCCAATATTAGAGTGCCATCATCAGCAGACACAAACTCACCTTTTTCATTTAGCAACTTCAATGCATTCCATTGCTTCGGATTATGACTTGCTGTAAGAATAATCCCACCATTAGCTTCCTCCATAGGAACTGCAACCTCCACTGTAGGTGTAGTACTTAGACCTACATCTACCACATCAATCCCTAAAGCTTGCAAACTAGCTTGTACTAAATCTTGCACCATCGCACCCGAAATTCGAGCATCTCTACCGACCACAACTTTTAAAGAACCTGTAGTTCTAGATTTCAACCACATGCCATATGCTGAGGCGAATTTCACCACATCTAATGGTGTTAAATTATCTCCTGTAGAACCGCCTATAGTACCACGTATCCCCGATATGGATTTTATCAATGTCATAGCTAGATTTTAAGCAAATATAAGGATTGATCTCTACAGAAATTCACAAATAAAAATAAACAATTAACATAACGAATGTGAATATGAATAGAGCTTCAACTTAGTACGCTACACATAACATTAGTCCCCATAAACATTAAGTAAATTGTGAATTCATTTGTGGATAAGTTAGATTATCAATCGTGAAATCTAAGCCTAAAAAAGGTAAATTTATTCCAGATGAATTGTATTTTTGCACAATTCTTAATTCACTGACAATGAACCGAAGACCCGGTAAACATAAAAACAACATAAACGAACTCGTAGCTCGTTATGAACGAATGCTGAATGGAGACGCTCAGTCATTTTTTGACACACACGAATTTGAAGATATTGCCGACCATTACATTGACAAAGGTTTACTTGGAGAAGCTATGAGTAGTATGGAAATTGCCTTTGAGCAATACCCATTTTCTGCAAGTTTTTTAATTAAAAAAGCTCAAATCCTTACCATATTAGAACGACTCGAAGAAGCAGCTCTTTCATTAGAGATTGCTGAAAGCTTAGATCCTAGTAATTCGGATTTGCACATTGCTAAAGGATCTATACTTTCTAAAAAAAGAGCCCATCAAAAAGCATTAAAGCATTTCAAAAAAGCTCAAACCTACTCTGATGATCCTATAGAAGTCTATCCATTTATTGCTTTTGAGTATCAGTGCCTCGGTAAATTTCATGATGCCATTAAATATCTTAGTGACTTTTTAAATGAGGAACCTGAAGATGAAATTGCCTTATTCAATATTGCTTATTGCTACGAAAGACTCGATGCATATAACGATGCTATTTTGTTTTTCAAAAACTTAATTGAAATGAGTCCATACTGTGAGGTTACATGGTATCAACTTGGCTTATTCTACAATAAGATAAAAGAACACAAAGAAGCAGTTTGGGCATTAGACTATGCGATTTTAATTGACGAGTGTTTTACAGCTGCTTATCACGAGAAAGCTAGAAGCTTAACTCAGATGGCTGAGACTAAAGAGGCTATAAAAACCTATTTACTTACATTCGCTTTCGAAGATGCTACGGGTTTTACCTTCTTGAAAATCGGCTTATGCTACAAGCAACTTTCACTTTACAAACAAGCTATTCGATACTTCACTAAAGCTTGCCATGAAGACCCTCAACTATCAGAAGCTTGGATGGAAATTGGTTTGTGTTATGATGCTAAAGGGTCTAGTGAAGAAGGATTGCACTATATCAACAAGGCATTAAACCTCAATCCAGACGACTTAGAGTATATTTATATCCAAACAAAAATCTATCGTAAAATTGGACTTTTCGACGAAGCTATACTTGGTTATCAAAAACTCATTGACTTAAACTGTGACTCACCTACTCTATGGATGGAGTTTGCCTTTTTGAAGAAGGAAATTAATGAATCTAAAGACGCAATACGCTTGCTTAAATCAGGAGTTAAAATTCACAAAAATAACGTTGATTTACTTTTCAGACTAGGTGCCTATCTATTCCTTGACGGTCAACTAGAAAAGGCTAGCATCTATTTACAAAAAGCAAATGCTTTAGACTCTAAGTCTTCCACAGTATTATTTGAACACCTCCCTATATTAGAAGGGAACGCGATTTTTAAACAACTTTTAAAATAAATAAAATGAATTTTTCTTTACCTCATATTCCTGTTAGAACAGAAAGCCCAAGAAACGAAGGCTTAACTATGGTGATGGACAAAGGTTTAAGTCTTAGAGAAACTGAAGATATGATCGCTGCATCATGTAAGCATATAGATCTAGTAAAACTAGGTTTTGGAACTGCATTTTTAACAGAAGATTTAGATGCGAAGATAAAGCTTTACGAGGATGCTGGATTAAAAGTATATTTTGGAGGTACTCTTTTTGAAGCTTTTATCATTCGAGATATGTTTGATGAATTTGTTGAACTTACAGAGCGCTACAACATAAGTATGGTTGAAGTTTCTGATGGTTCTATAGAATTAGATCACGATAAGAAATGTGAATACATTAGAATTCTGTCAAAAAAAGTCACTGTATTATCTGAGATAGGATCTAAAAGTGCAGATGTTGTAATCCCTCCTTACAAGTGGATTGAAATGATGGGAAAAGAAATTGATGCTGGATCATGGAAAGTTATTGCTGAAGCTAGAGAAGGTGGTAATGTAGGAATATGCAGCAGTACAGGAGAAGTCCGCTCAGACTTAATTGAAGAGATTTTAACGAAAATTCCTAGAGAGAAGATTCTTTGGGAAGCACCAAAAAAATCTCAACAAGTCTGGTTTATCAAACTTTTGGGAGCAAATGTAAACTTAGGAAACATAGCTCCAAATGAAGTTATTCCATTAGAGTGTTTACGTTTAGGTTTAAGAGGAGATACATTTTTTGATTTTTTACCAAAGAAATAATGAAGTCAATTAGCGCGAAAGAACTTAGAGATAAACTGAAAAACAAAGAAGATATTCAGATAATCGATATTCGTGAACCCTATGAATATGAGGATGGGGCTCTGAGTAACGAGAATATTCCTCTAGACAGTATGATGTCATCGATTGATAGAATTTCTACTGATAAACCTGTGGTAATTTATTGTCAATCTGGCAAAAGAGCTAGCGCAATAATTTACATGCTTGAAAAAGAACACAACTTAAGAAATCTTATCAACTTAGATGGTGGCTACACTACCTACATGGAAGAAGAGTATGTCTTATAGAAGTACCTGGGATTACATCTGGATTGCACTAAAAGGATTTACAATGGGTGCAGCAAATGTTATCCCAGGGGTTTCTGGAGGTACAATAGCCCTCGTTACCGGTATTTACGAGGAGCTCATTAACTCACTTAAATCTTTTGATAGAACAGCTTTCAAACTTTTGTTAAACAGAGATTTCTCAAAACTACTCTCTCATATAAACGCTAAATTTCTGTTTTTTTTAGGAATTGGTATTGGGACTAGTGTTTTTAGTATCGCTAAACTATTTGAATTCTTACTTGAAGAACACCCAACACAAATTTGGGCTTTCTTTTTTGGTCTAATTTTAGCATCTGTCTATTATGTGGGTAAAACTGTAGATCGATGGACTTGGGGAAATGTTAGCTTCTTTATACTGGGAAGTATTATAGCACTAATCATCGCCTCAGTTAATCCAGCTCCAACATCAAATGGAAACTACTTATTTGTTTTCTTTTGTGGGATAATTGGAATTAGTGGAATGCTTCTTCCTGGACTTTCAGGGTCATACATTCTTATGTTACTAGGGAATTACAAACTCCTAATGGTGGACTCAATCAACACCCTCTCAACTAGTATTAAAATGACTTTATCAGGAGATTTCTCCTTTTTAAATGACCCTAATCACAGCTCAGGACTCATACACTTTGGACTGTTTTTATTAGGATCCATTGTTGGTATGATAAGCTTTGCACAACTAATCGCTTGGATATTTAATCGATATAAGAATAGCACAATATCTCTTCTTACTGGATTTGTGTTTGGTTCTTTGTCAATTATTTGGCCTTGGAAAAATGCCATCACTACTCCGAATACTTTAGATCGTCATGGTGAAGAAATGATTATTGGCTATGCTCGATATGTCCCTTCTAACCCAGATATGGAAACCTTACTTGCAGTCCTTTGTATAGCTTTAGGTATAATGTGTATTTGGGGAACAGAAAAAATGGCTGAAAAGAAGAGCTAATGAAGCAATTTGGTCTAATCGGTAAATCGCTCACACATTCATTTTCTAAAATTTATTTCGAAAATAAGTTCCAGAGAGAGTCAGACATTAGTAGTTCCTACCAAAACTTTCCTTTAGAAAGCATAGAAGATTTTAAATCCTTAATAGGAGAAGTTGATTTATCAGGACTAAATGTTACCATACCTTACAAAGAAACGATCCTTCCTTTTCTAGACGAAATGTCTGTTGAAGCTAAAGCTATTGGTGCCGTAAACACTATTCAATTTAAAAATGGTAAAATAATCGGGCACAATACTGATCATCTCGGTTTCCACAATTCTATCAAGCCCTTTTTAGAAAACACTATGGAATGTGCTTTAATTCTAGGAACAGGGGGGGCTTCAAAGGCTGTAGTATATGCACTAGAGCGAATTGGCATTAAATGTTTGTGTGTCTCTCGAACTCCTGTTAAGAATCAACTCTCTTATGACGAACTAAATGAATTTGTGATTAAGTATCACCTACTTATAATAAATACAACGCCTGTAGGAACCAGTCCAAACATTACAGAATGCCCAACTATACCTTATGAATTTATTGGGGAGAAGCACCTGTTAGTAGACTTAGTTTACAACCCTGATGAAACCTTATTTCTAAAAAAAGGTAAAGAAAATCGAGCAATGATTCTTAATGGTAAATCAATGCTCATGCATCAAGCTGAAGCCGCATGGAAGATTTGGAATCCCTAAAGATATTCCAACCTTAATATCTCTATATCTTTCTTTAAACGCTCCATATCTTCTGAAAGTGTTCCATCATAATAACCACGTATTCTTTGGTTCTTATCCAAGAGTACAAAGTTTTCAGTATGAATAAAATCTCGCTCACCACCATCACCTTCAGTTAGGACAGCAAAATATGATTTTCGAGCAAGAGAATAAATTTCTTCTTTAGCACCTGTCAGCATTATCCATTTATCAGAATTTACTTCATACTTTTCTGCATAAGTTTTTAAAACTGGAACAGAATCAATTTCGGGATATACCGTATGAGAAACAAACATAACATCATCATCATTAAGATAAAAATCGTGTAAGCCCTTCATTTTCGTTGTCATCTTAGGACATATATTCCCACAGGTTGTAAAGAAAAAATCTGCTACATAAATTTTTCCATCAATATCATTTAAACGAATGGTATCGCCTTCTTGACTGTATAATTCAAATTCGGCAACACTATGTTCTAGCTCATTAGCTCTAACAGACTCATCAACTAATTTAGGATTCACATCTGAAGGTTTGTAAATTTTCAGACGGGGATCTTTTTTCATTATGGGATAAACCACTAAGACGCCGACAGCCAATATAGCTGCAAATACCAATAATCTATTTTTATCTCCTGTTATTGTTGCCATAGCTCTAATTTTGGGCAAAGTTAATCATAAAAAAAGCCCTGCATAAAACAGGGCTCCATATTATTTAGCAAATTGCTTTGACAATTTTTTATTTTTAGGCCCTTCACTATAATCGTAAAAACCTTCACCTGATTTCACGCCTAATTTACCCGCAGTAACCATATTAACGAGTAAAGGACATGGAGCATATTTAGGGTTTCCAAAACCTTTATGTAAAACTTCTAAAATAGAAAGACATACATCTAAACCAATAAAATCGGCTAAATGTAATGGCCCCATTGGATGTGCCATACCTAACATCATTACGGTATCAATTTCCTCTACACCCGCTACCCCTTCGTATATTGTATAAATAGCCTCATTAATCATAGGCATCAAAATACGGTTGGCAACAAATCCTGGATAATCATTCACCTCTACAGGAGACTTTTTAAGGCCTCTAGACAATTGCATTATTTGCTCTGTAACCTCATCAGAAGTAGCGTAACCACGAATGATTTCCACTAATTTCATTACGGGTACAGGATTCATAAAGTGCATTCCAATTACTTTTTCTGGACGTTTAGTCGCAGCACCAATTTTGGTGATAGAAATTGAAGATGTGTTAGATGTTAAAATCACATTGTCGTCACAGATTTCATCTAATTGAGTGAAAATTTTCAATTTGATGTCCATGTTTTCAGTAGCTGCCTCTACAACTAAGTCTACTCCAACAACTCCATCTGTCATTGCTGTAAATGTGGTTATATTAGACAATGTCTCTTGTTTGTCTTGCTCAGAGATCTTCTCTCTTTTCACCATTCTATCAAGATTCTTCTCGATGGTCTTCATCCCTCGTCCTAAAGAATCCTCAGAAACATCTATTAAGGATACTTTATATCCACATTGTGCAAATGTGTGTGCGATACCATTACCCATGGTACCTGCTCCAATTACTGCTACTTTTTTCATATGCTTATTTACCTCTTCCTTGGAAGACAATTTTAAAGGTGTATATCAAAACTTTTAGGTCGTTAAATATCGACATATTTTCTATGTAAATAATATCGTATCGCAAACGATCAACCATTTCTTCTACTGTACTTGCATAACCAAATCTAACCATACCCCAGGATGTAATTCCTGGCTTTACCTTTTGTATATGTTTATAGTAAGGTGCTTTCTCTAAAATTTTATTTGCGTAGTATTCTCTTTCTGGTCTCGGTCCAACAATTGCCATATCTCCAATTAATACATTCCAAAACTGAGGCAGCTCATCAATCCTATATTGACGCATAATTTTACCCCACTTTGTAATTCTTGGATCATTATCACTAGATAACTGAGGGCCCTGTTTTTCAGAATCTACATACATTGATCGAAACTTAATAATACTAAAGTGTTGCCCATGCAAACCATTTCGTTCCTGATGATAGAATATTGGTCCTTTTGAACCTATTTTCACTAAGAGTATAGTCAATGCATATAATGGGAGTAACAAAACTATAGCAATAATAGAAACGAATATATCCATGACTCTTTTTAAAGCAAATTGCCAAACCGACATTAAGTCGTGTTTAATCTCTATGAGTGGAACATCAAACATAGATTTCATTTTCACTTTACCAGCAAGAATATCATAATTATTGGGTTTAACTTTAATAAGCACATTTACCCCTTCCAAATCATTAATAATATCCTCTAATATTTGATTTTGCTCGTTTCGCTCTATAGCTATTAAGACTTCCTCTATATTTTTAGACTGAATAACAGAGCGTAAATCTTTATAGGAACCTAAATAAGGGATATAAGCCTTCAACTCATATCCCTTCTCATCCATTCCATTTACAAAACCAATAATAAAATTACCTCCAGATTTAACACTATCTGTTAGGTTTCTATACATAGTTACAGCACTAGCACCTCCACCAACAATCAGAGTTTTGAATCCTATTTCTCTTTTATGAACCCTATTTACTGTACGGGTTGTAATAAAGAATCTAAATAGATAGGTAATTGTGAAATGAATAGCATAAAGTGTAACAATAGAAGTATAGTAATTTTTGTAGCTTGGAATAAAATCATCCAGGATGGCAACGAAGAAAATCACCAATACACCAAGTACAGTTTGCAATAAGGTTTGACCTAATTCAATTAACCTTGACCTGCGATATACATTTTTATAATACCCCGTAAGTGCATAAAGAATTAACCAAAAGATAGAAACTGAAATAATTCCCAACCAGAATTTATTATCAAACATAAAAGGAACATCTGAACCAAAAAGCTGAGGCTCTACATATCCTTTTCTATACGCATAGAATAAAAACCAAGCTATTGCAGCCGACAACAAATCTAAAGTGATATACTTCAGACGCTGTACTGATCTATTCATTATTGTTCGTGAACCCATTTGATATTATCAAAATAAAAAGATGCCGTCTCTTCTGAGCTAGACTTTACAGAACCTATAAATACACCAAATTCATCTTCAGAATTACCAAGATTTACTTGATTGGTCATATGAACATAGATTTTATTCCAATCTGAGCTTGGACTAATTTGTATCGACTCATATCGATCAATCACTCCAGTATCAGCAGATTTTACAGCAATTCCTAATTTAAATGAATGGTCGCAACGGTAATTAAGCTCTAACATAGTTGCGTTATAAATAGATGATATAGGCGTAAATTCTGAACTAATAAGTTCAAAAAAGTCATTTACACTATCTAGATGAACCTCTCCACTACCATACCCTTCAAAAACTAAACTATCAATGTTTGTTGTCGTTAAAATTGTATCGCTCTGTTCAGACATTTCTAAAACTGCACCAGCATCCTCAAAATCTTCAATAAACAAAAAATCAGTATTTTCAGTATACTTTGTAGTGGCCTTAACAACAACTGAGCTATCTTTTATAAGGGTAATATAGTTGGAATCTGAAAGTTGATAGGTATTGTTTGATTTTAAGAATAAATCACAAACATCGTAAAAGGGATAAGTAATTCGCGTTGCAGATATTCCATTAGCCTTTATTCCAGAAGAAATTCTAAACTCATGTTCACCTTCAGCAAGAATTGGAACAATACAAGGCACCTCAAATGCACCTAGAAAATTACCATCCATTGTTATCCAAGCATCTGTAATTTTATGAGATGAAGAGCCTTCAAAAGATTCTGTTTCTAAATCAATAGACTCTAGATGTAAATAAGATGGTGTTTGTGCATTAAATTTATCCTTTGAACAAGAAGCTACAAGGAAAACTACCAATAATAGTGGCAATACTTTTTTAAGCATTGTGTATAGATTTATCAATTCGTCTGTTAATCTTTGACATTATGGTGTGTGCTACATTTAAAGCCTCACATCCGTCATGTAACGTTACAAGTGGACTATTATTATTCTGTATCGCTTGAGCAAAAGTACGCAATTCC
>Ga0206678_10002753_pt1 | contig 11099 bp, 11 predicted proteins | sample M180m12015metaG_FD_155453 | JGI IMG/M metagenome (GOLD analysis project Ga0206678, IMG submission 155453) | Ammonia-oxidizing marine archaeal communities from Monterey Bay, California, United States - M1 80m 12015 | ecosystem: Environmental > Aquatic > Marine > Intertidal zone | place: USA...
CGCGGGAATCACGTGGGACCGACAGTTTGAGGCTTTGAAATGGTCGTTCTATGACGATGACACGGGAGAGTTAGTGAATCTAGATCATGGAAGAACATGGGTAGCCTTGGCGAACCTAGGAGAAGCATCTTTGTTGACTCCAATGGAAGTAGTAGCTTTAACTGGATAAAAGCAAAAGTTAGCCATTTCAATTTTCAGAAAGGTATATCGCTTAACCTCTTCTAGACTTAGAAAATGGATGAACTTAATCGTGACACAGGAACTCGTTTAGTTAAAAGAGGTCTTGCAGAAATGCTAAAAGGCGGAGTCATCATGGATGTCGTCGATGCAGACCAAGCGAAAATTGCTGAAGATGCAGGAGCAACCGCAGTGATGGCATTAGAGCGAGTGCCAGCTGACATACGTCGTGACGGGGGAGTCGCAAGAATGTCTGACCCTGAAATGATTGAAGAAATCAAAAATACCGTCACGGTTCCGGTCATGGCTAAAGCGAGGATAGGACATTTCGCCGAAGCACAAGTGTTGCAGTCGATTGGAGTTGACTACATAGATGAAAGCGAAGTGTTAACCCCAGCCGATGAAGCACATCACATTGATAAATGGAAATTCGATGCCCCATTCGTGTGTGGTGCCACAAATTTAGGTGAAGCATTAAGAAGAATTTCAGAAGGAGCTTGCCTGATTCGTTCGAAAGGGGAAGCAGGCACCGGCAACATTGTTGAAGCAGTTCGTCATTTACGATCCATTCTTGGGGACATAGGAAGAATTTCCCAGGCGGATTCTGCTGAGCTTTTCGATTGGGCAAAACGGCTCCAAGCCCCCCTGCCTTTAGTGCAGGAAGTATCAGAAACAGGTAAATTGCCTGTCCCTATTTTTTGTGCGGGTGGCATAGCGACACCTGCTGATGCCTCTCTGGTAATGCAGCTAGGAGCCCAGGCTGTTTTCGTAGGATCAGGAATATTCAAAAGTGAAGATCCAGCTCCGAGAGCGCGAGCAATAGTTGAAGCTACGACAAATTATTTAGACCCTTCAATTCTCGCAAAAGTTAGTAGAAAACTAGGCGAACCAATGACAGGGATCGAAATGGATTCTATAGAAATTCGGTTAGCAGAGCGCGGCTGGTAAGACGTGAAAGTTGGAGTTTTGGCGCTCCAAGGGGCTTTCAAGCTTCATGTGCGAGCTTTAGAGAGACTTGGAGTAGAAGCCCTAGAAGTTCGCAGTCTTGAAAATTTTGATGCTGCAGAAGCGTTAATAATCCCAGGCGGTGAATCCACTACAATGTCTTTCTTGCTTGAATCTTCAGGAATATTCGAATCTCTTCAAGAACGTTCAGCCTCCGGAATGCCAATTTTGGGCACTTGCGCGGGAATGATTTTATTATCATCAATAATTACAGATGGTAGAAATGATCAAAAACCTCTGGGTTTAATAGATATTGAAGTTCGCCGTAATGGGTACGGGAGACAGATTGATTCTTTCGAGTCGGATCTATCGATAGACGGTTTTGACGGTTCTTTCAGAGGGATCTTCATAAGGGCTCCCTTAGTCGAGACTACTGGTGAAGAAGTAGAGGTTCTGGCAGAAATAGATGGACGACCGGTTATGTGCAGACAAGATTCAACGATTGTCACTTCTTTTCATCCTGAGTTAGCAGATGACGATCGAATACATGCAGAATTCTTAGAAATGGTTTCCAACAGTTGACGAAGCTTTAATTTCTGAATAGGAGAACTTGATGTCAGGCCATTCAAAATGGGCAACCATAAAACATAAAAAAGGTGCTGCTGATAAAAAACGCGCAAAACTTTTCGCCAAGTTGATAAAACAGGTTGAAGTGGCAGCCCGTCAAGGCGGAGGGGATCTTGATGCTAATCCTACCTTGCGCACCATGTACCAAAAAGCTCGCGATTCTTCGGTGCCTCTTGACACTATTGAAAGAGCCATTAAGAGAGGTACAGGTGAATTAGAAGGAGTTGCGTATGAGAGCGTTACCTACGAGGGGTATGCTCCACATGGTGTGGCTCTTTATGTGGAGACGTTGACCGATAATAGGAATCGAACTGCATCTGAGATTCGAACGATATTGACAAAAAACGGCGGTTCGTTGGCTGAGCCTGGATCAGTTGCTTGGCAGTTTGAGCGTAAGGGAATAGTAATCTTTTTGGATCCCATAGATGAAGAAGCGGTGATGGAGGCGACTCTTGAAGCCGGAGCTGAAGACCTTGTTGATGAGGGGGGAAGTTGGAGATTGACATGTCAACCTAGCGACCTTCCTGCGCTGAGAGAAGCTTTGGAAGTGACTCCAATTTCTTTCGAAAATGCTGATGTCACCATGCTTGCAACATCAACTGTTGAAGTAAGTGACTCACAAGAGGCCAAAGCGGTTTTACGACTTATAGATCTACTTGAAGAAGATGATGATGTCCAAGATGTTTATGCAAATTTTGATATACCAGATGATGTTTTAGAAAATTTGTAGCCTTCAGAAGTTTCAAAAAATCCCAACATGGAACCTAAGGTTCGGATACAATCGTACATATGTTCGTTTTGGGTGTAGATCCGGGTTTGTCGCGTTGTGGTTATGGGTTAGTCAGGAAAGAGGGACGCCAACTTACTGCAGAGGCTGCAGGGGTAATTAGAACTGATCCAAATGAGGCACTTGCCAAACGTCTCGCTGATCTGCAACATGATATTCGTACTCTTATCGAGGAACAAAAACCAGATGCGATTGCCGTAGAAAGAGTCTTATTCCAAGTCAACGCCAAGACAGCTATGCAAACCAGTCATGCTTCAGGTGTAATCATGGCAGAAGGAGCAGCTTCAGGTTGTCCAGTAACTCTCTACTCACCTAACGAGGTAAAGCTAGCTGTTGCTGGTTGGGGTGGTGCTGGGAAAGATCAAATAGAAGCGATGGTCCAGATGTTGCTCAAAATCGATTCTCCTCTACGACCTGTTGATGCAGCAGATGCAGTTGCAATAGCTTTGTGTCATTTAGCAATGCTTCCGGGGCAACGTAAGGTTGTGACAGGATGATTGGTTCAATTCGAGGTGTGCTTTTAGAGCGTTTTTCCGAAGGGGAAAAAGGCGAAGTTCTTATCGAGACTGGAGGAATTGGTTATCGGATAATTGTGACTCCCACGACTGCTGTAAAAATTGGTGAAGAAGGAAGTGAAGTATTTGTATATACATATCACTTGATTAGAGAAGCGGATCAGGCTCTATACGGATTTTTGGATCGTGGTGAAAGAATCTGTTTTGAAGCACTTCTAACAGCCCATGGAGTAGGACCTTCTTTGGCTTTAGGGGTTTTAGGTGTTCATGGTCCAAATGAACTCTTTCAGGTAGTCAACAACGACGATATTTCTTCCCTTTGTTTAGTCCCAGGAGTGGGTAAAAAAACGGCAACGAGACTTTTGGTCGAATTGAAAAGTGTTTTGAAAATGCCGTTTGAAGGAATATATATCGAAGCTGACAATTCGGGAATTGGAAGATCAGCGATATTAGAAGTGCAAGAAGCTCTAGGTGGACTTGGTTATTCACCTGAAGAGGTACGTTCAGTTCTTGGAGATCTTGCTGGTGACGATACCTCTATTTTACTTCGAGAAGCTCTCCAAAAACTAGCTACCGCTTAAGGTCGATCATGCGTGAAGAGTTACTTTCCCCCAACAAAGAACCGATAGAAAGTGAAATAGAAGTAGGTCTGAGACCCAAAGGCCTCGCTGAATTCGTTGGCCAAACCGAACTAAAAGGTCACTTAAGAGTGATGTTAGAAGCAGCAAGAAAACGCGAACAGCCTGCAGATCATTTTCTTTTTGCGGGACCGCCAGGGTTAGGTAAAACAACATTAGCTCATATAGTCGCTATGGAAATGGGAGCTGAACTTCATATAACTTCTGGGCCGGCTCTTGAAAGGGCAGGTGATCTAGCATCTATTTTGACAAAACTTGAAATAGGAGATGTTTTATTTATTGATGAAATACACAGACTTGCAAGAGCCGTAGAAGAAGTTTTGTACCCAGCCATGGAGGATTTTGAGCTGGATATCGTTCTAGGTAAAGGGCCTGCAGCACGTTCAATCAGACTTGACTTACCGCCTTTTACCTTGGTTGGGGCTACAACTCGCACTGGACTTATTACCGGTCCTTTGCGCGACAGGTTCGGACTCACGGCACGATTGGACTATTACGAATCTGAAGAATTGCAATCCATTGTTCAAAGAACAGCTGGGATACTTGAAGTTGACATAGATGCTGATGGAGCCGCTGAAATAGCTAAACGTTCAAGGGGTACTCCAAGAATTGCCAATCGATTATTAAGACAAGTACGCGACTTCGCCCAAATTGAGAGAGAAGGAAAAGTTAATGGGGATGTAGCACGTGATGGTCTTACATTTTTCGGAGTTGATGATCTTGGTTTAGATAAATCATCAAGAGCCATTTTGGTTTCTTTATGTGAAAAATTTTCTGGTGGTCCAGTTGGTATAAAAACGTTAGCGATTAGCGTCAGCGAACCAGAAGATACCGTTGAATATGTATATGAACCGTACTTGATTCAACACGGCTTACTCATAAGAACCCCGAAAGGCAGAGTTGCAACACAGGCTGCTTACAAACATTTAGGGCTAAGTGTCCCAGTGGATAATAAACAGTCATTATTTGGTAACTGATAAAGAAATTAAAAACCCTTTAAAATAATACTCAATGAATCTTAATGCGTTTGACTACAATCTTCCCAATTCCGCAATAGCGCAAGAACCATTGCCGGTTAGGACAGACTCTCGTCTATTGGTAGATATCGAAAACCAGATTCAGCACTCAAAAATTTTTGATTTCCCAGAAATCATTAAACCGGGTGACTTAATTGTAATGAACAACACGAGAGTCCTACCAGCGCGTCTTTATGCACATAAATCAACCGGTGGAAAAGTAGAGATTCTTTTACTAGAAGAAACTAAAGAGGAAAATCAATGGGATGCATTGGTTAAACCAAGTCGAAAAATAGAACCCGGAACTGTTTTTAAACTCGGCGAAGATTTAGAAATTGAAGTAAGAGATGATCTTGGAAAAGGCTTAAGAAAAGTTCGATTAAATGTAAAAGGAGAATTTATCCAAACGCTTGAAAAACATGGAGAAATGCCTCTTCCCCCCTACATAAAAACAAAACTGGAAGATAAAGATAGATATCAAACCGTGTACAGCAAAAAAGCAAAATCTGCTGCAGCGCCGACTGCCGGATTGCACATCACGAAAGAATTGCTTGACAGGTGTATTGAAAAAGGCGCAAAAATAGAATTTGTGGAGCTTGTGGTTGGATTAGACACGTTTCGGCCGATCAATTCAGAAAACATTGAGGACCATAAAATGCATTCTGAATTTTACAAAGTGCCCGAAACTGTTATTAAAGCATGTACAGAAGCAAAGAGAGTAATAGCCGTAGGTACAACAACGGTACGAGCTCTTGAAACAGCAGCACTAGGAAGATTAGAAGGAAGGACTGATATTTTTATAAAACGACCTTTCGATTTTAAAATAGTTGATCTTCTCTTGACCAACTTCCACCTTCCAAAGTCAACCCTACTTATAATGCTTGATGCGTTCTTAGGGGAAAGATGGCAGTCTCTATATGAAGAGGCATTATATGAAAATTACAGATTTCTTTCTTTTGGAGACGCGATGCTTGTGCAAAGAAAATTTCTTGGAAACGATAGGTGATAAAAATGAGAGCTGACTTTGATTTGGAAAATACAGATGGAGAAGCAAGAACAGGTACTGTAAGACTTGCAACAGGCTCTTTCAAAACACCCTGTTTTATGCCCGTGGGAACAAGGGGGTCAGTTAGACACCTATCTTCATTGGACCTAAAAGACCTGGGAGCTCGGGTAGTTTTGGCAAATACTTATCACCTAATGCTTAGACCAGGTGCAGAAATAGTAAAAAATGCTGGGGGCATAGCCTCATTTTCAAACTGGACAGGTCTGACATTAACTGATTCAGGCGGATATCAGATATTTTCACTTGATCCAAAAATCGACGAAGAGGGTGCAACATTCCGTTCCGTTTATGACGGTTCTTTCCATAAATTAACACCAGAAACTTCCGCTGACATACAGGCTGATATAGGCGCAGACATTCAGATGGTTTTAGATATTTGCCCGGCTTTGCCGGCACCCGAAGAGACTATAAGAGAGTCTGTAGAAATGACTGCCGCATGGGCTGAGAGAGGAAGAGAAACTTTTCTTAATCACCCCGATGCTTCTTCTCGGCAAAGCCAATTCGGCATAGTGCAAGGGGGAATTAATCCTGCATTAAGGGCAGATAGTGCAAAACGCACTTTAGAAATCGGTTTTGATGGATACGCGATAGGGGGATTGAGTGTCGGTGAGGGTAGGAATGAAATGTTTGATTCTGTCTCAGTGGTAACGGAATTGATTCCTGAGGATCAACCGCGGTATTTCATGGGACTAGGTGACCCAGTTGGTTTACTAAAAGTCGTTGAAAGAGGTATAGACATGTTTGATTGTGTTTTACCAACTCGCTTGGCTCGACACGGAACTGTTTTAACCTCAGGAGGAAGAATTAATATCGGAAATGCCCGTTTCGCAAAAGACGACGATCCGCTTGATCCAGGATTTCCTCAAAGCCCTGGAAATCATTGGTCTAGATCCTATTTACGACACCTGATGGCTACGGATGAACCGACCGGGGCGCGTATTTTAACCTTGCATAACCTTGCATGGCTTTTTAACTTCGTGGAACGTATGAGAGTTGCTATAAATGAAAATGAATTTAATAAGTTCCGAAAAGAAACTTTAGATATTTGGTCTTGAAGTCAATAAGTTCGAGTTTTAATAACCTCACTTGGCGTAAACTATCAGTGTAAGTATCCCCTAAATTAGCGAGTCCAAATGTCATTTTTGCCACTTATAGTAATCATGTTGTTGATGTATATGTTTCTTATACGACCACAACAAAAACGTGCTAAAGAACAACAAGCTCTGGTGCGTTCCTTGGGACCGGGAGACGAAGTATTGCTCAGTTCAGGCATTCACGGAACAATTGTGGATGTAGAGGAAGAGGGCGGAATCATATGGCTAAACGTATTTGGAGAGCGCGATGAGGCTGTTGAGCTGAAAGTGCTTAGAAGTGCTGTTGAACGGAAATTCCAAACAGATTTAGATGAGACTCCTTCGGAGGACTAATTCTCATTGAGAAAACTAAGATGCGCCGACAACTAACTCTTCTGATAGGTATTCTTGCAATAACGATTGCTTCAATAGCAGGAACAGTTCTTTGGAAAAATGAGCCTTTACTTGGTCTTGACCTTCAAGGAGGAGTCTCCGTTCGACTCATTGCAACTCAACCTGCAGATGAGATCATGCTTGATCAAACCGTGGAAATAATCCGTAATCGAGTTGACGGCTTGGGAGTAGCGGAACCGGAGATATCACGTATAGCGGGCGGAGTAATGGTGTCGTTGCCAGGTGTTAAGGATCAAGACAGGGCACTCCAATTAGTTGGCACAACAGCTGAAATGCGATTCCGTCCTGTTTGTGAAGTGTTTTCCTCTGTTGGAAATCAAAACACAGAAAATGAAGGCAATAATTATGTGGCCGCCCCTCTGGCGTCATGTACGAGAGCAATAAGTGGAGAGACACAACCAGCTGTCGGTACTGATGGATTAACGCCAAAGGAAGCAGATCTAGCCAACAATTTCGTGATTTTAGGTTCACAGGATGATCCAGGATTAAGATACCTTTTGGGTCCGAGCGTGTTAACAGGAGATGCACTTAGTGACGCAGGAGCAGATTTTTATGACTATCAGTGGCAAATAAGTCTTGTTCTTAAAGAGGGTCGGAACGGAATCGAAGCTTTCAACTCAGTTTCAGCACAGTGTTATGTCGGATCAGACTCATGTCCACAACTTCCAGGATTTACAAATGGTCGTCTAGCGATTGTCTTGGATGGACAAATTATTACAGCACCACAAATTAGAGCACCAGAATTTAAAAGAGATGCAATTGTGATTTCAGGAGCATACGAAAAAGAAGAAGCTGAAAATGTCGCACTGACATTGAGATACGGCTCGCTTCCAGTTGAACTGAAAGCAGAAAACACTCAACTCGTGTCAGCAACAATTGGAGAAGATTCGCTAGACGCAGGAATCAAAGCTGGGATCATAGGGATGGTTCTGGTAGCTCTTTTCATGCTGTCTTATTACAGACTTCTTGGTTTAGTAGCTTTATCAAGCTTGTTGGTTTCAGGGTCACTGTTATGGGCAATTGTCTCTCATTTAGGTACTCAAGAAGGACTTGCCCTGACACTCGCTGGCATAACAGGAATAATTGTTTCAATAGGCGTCTCAGTCGATTCGAACATAGTTTATTTCGAACACCTGAAAGAAGATGTACTTGATGGAAGAACAGCTCGTTCATCAGTCGACCGAGCTTTTCCGATTGCTTTTTCAACGATAGTCAAAGCTGACATGGCTTCATTGATAGGCGCAATTTTGCTTTGGTGGCTCACAGTAGGGGCAGTCAAGGGTTTTGCTTTTTACCTAGGGTTAGCCACTTTGCTCGACTTAGTAGCAACTTATTTTTTTATGGGACCAATCGTGAAAGTACTTGCAAGAACAGATTGGTTTGCTAATCATCCTAAAAGATTTGGCCTACCAGCTATTGGGGCAATAAGTGAGTCGAGGACAAAGATCAGTTCAACGCAGGTGGAACCAATATGAGAACTTTGAAAAGTCTTTATCTGGGGGAAAACCCTGTGAATTTCCCAAATTTATGGAAGCGAGCTTTTATTGCTTCAATGATTCTCCTAATCATAGGAATAGGTTCCTTTGGTATTCGTGGTCTTAATTTAGGACTTGATTTCGAGGGAGGGACTTCTTACGAAGTTCGTTCTTCAAGCGTGACAGTTTCTGAAACCAGAGAGGTTCTTTCAAGCGTCGGAGCGGCTGATTCAAGAGTCCAGAAAGTGGGTGATGACATAACTAGAATCAGATCGGACATAGATGACCCTCAAAAAGCTAATGAACTTAGAGAGTTGCTTGAAAATCGTATCGGAGAGGTCGAGACATTTGAACAGGTTGGCCCAACTTGGGGATCGGATGTAACAAATAAAGCAATAAAAGCACTGCTTATATTTTTTATTGTAGTAGCCGTATATCTGACGATCCGTCTCGAATGGAAAATGGCACTTGGAGCGCTAATAGCAGTTATTCACGACATTATTGTCAGTGTCGGCGTCTACTCAGTTTTTCAATTTGAAATAACGCCTGCCACGGTAGTTGCCTTCCTTACAATTATGGGATATTCCCTCTATGACACAATTGTTGTCTACGACAAGGTCAGGGAAATCACGGGAAGATTAGGAGCTTCTGAGAAATATTCCTATACAGAAATGATGAACCTGGCACTCAACAGGGTGGCAATGAGATCAATAAATACGAGTATTTCTTCAGCTTTACCTGTGCTTTCATTGCTCGTAATCGGTGCCTTCATAATGGGTGCAACTACTTTGCAAGAATTTAGTGTTGCATTATTGGTTGGAATACTAGTCGGTTCATATTCTTCGATCTTTCTGGCAGCTTCATTAGTTTCCAGGCTCAAGGAAAGAGAAGACAGATGGCAACAAGTAAGAAACAGACTTGAACAAAAGGGAATCAAGCACGAGATAGTTCGAAAAATTGATAGGCAAGAAGCGTCTAAACCAGAAGTGAAGAAAAAAGAACGCATTGAAGGGGTTAGAGGTCCGGCACGTGGGCGTCCTGCCCCGCTGCGGAATTCCGGAGCAATCCCTCCCAGGCCTCGTAAGAAGCGCCGCTAAATGGTAGCGACACGTCGAGTTGTTCCATGGCGCCGTCGAGCTTCAGGAAAAAGTGATGAAACAACGGCTTTGATAGACGCTTACCTTGAACGGCATCCCAAAGGTGACATTGCGTTAATAGAACGTGCTTATAAAACGGCTGTACTAGCACATGAGGGACAAACCCGTAAGTCAGGGGAACCTTATGTTCATCACCCCCTAGCCGTAGCTACTATCGTCGCCCATCAAGGTCTTGATGACGTCACGATAGGAGCAGCTTTATTGCATGACTCGATAGAAGATACAGAGATAGATCTAAAAGACCTTGAAAGGGATTTCGGTTCTGAAGTAGCGAGCATAGTTGATGGTGTCACAAAACTAGACAGAATAAATTTTGATTCCCGTGAAGATCAACAGGCTGCAAGCATGAGAAAAATGCTTGTAGCAGTAGCAAAAGATTTGAGAGTGTTAGTGATAAAACTTGCTGATCGTTTACATAACATGCGAACTCTCGCAGCTTTGCCAGAATTCAAACAAGAAAGAACAGCTAGGGAAACTCTTGACATATACGCCCCACTTGCTAATCGGTTAGGAATGCAAGATGTAAAAGTCCAGTTAGAAGATCTTTCATTAGCGACACTTCACCCGAAGCGTTACAGCGAAATTGCACAAATGGTCCAAGATCGTGCTCCGGAAAGAGATATGTACCTTATGCAACTAGTAGCAAATGTGAAAGAACGTTTTAGCAATATGGGAGTCAAGGCGGAAGTATCTGGAAGACCGAAACACCTTTGGAGCATTTACGAAAAGATGATTGTCAAAGGAAGACCGTTTGAGGAAATATACGACCTAGTGGGAATCCGAGTTATTGTCGAAAACGTAAGAGATTGTTATGCAGCTCTCGGAACTATTCACGCGACATGGAAACCGGTTCAGGGACGTTTCAAAGATTACATAGCAATGCCAAAATTTAACCTTTATCAGTCATTGCACACCACAGTTATAGGTCCTCAAGCAAAGCAAGCAGAATTTCAGATCCGAACCCGAGAGATGCATCAGCGCGCGGAGTTTGGAGTTGCTTCACACTGGGATTACAAAATCAAAAGCCCTTCAGATGAAATGGAATGGTTGGGACGGATGGTTGAGTGGCAGGAGGAAACAGCTGACCCGAATGCATTCATGGCGAACCTTAAAACAGACCTTGAACAGGATGAAGTTTATATTTTTACACCTAAAGGAGATGTCATCACGCTTCCAATTGGATCAACCCCAGTTGATTTTGCATATTCG
>Ga0206678_10002775_pt1 | contig 11055 bp, 9 predicted proteins | sample M180m12015metaG_FD_155453 | JGI IMG/M metagenome (GOLD analysis project Ga0206678, IMG submission 155453) | Ammonia-oxidizing marine archaeal communities from Monterey Bay, California, United States - M1 80m 12015 | ecosystem: Environmental > Aquatic > Marine > Intertidal zone | place: USA...
AAAAATCCTAAATTCGAAATTAAAAAAAATCTCGGAAATCACTTTGCCGCCAGAACCAAAAAGCTTCAAACATGTCTATCAACTCTATTCAATCCTAACTCCAAATCAAACTATAAGAAATCAGTTGCAAAAGTATCTCTCTGATAATGGAATTATGTCTAAAGTATTTTTCTATCCGGTACATCTTACCTCATTTTATCAAAAATTAAAAAAACATTCCAGTCTTAATGCCACTGAAAATATTTCATCAAGAATTCTTTCTCTCCCAATGTATCCAAATATGACTAGAGAAGAATTGCGGTTAATTTATGAAACAATATATGCCTTTTTTGAAAAAAATTGCGAATGATTTTATTCTAAAATTATGCAAGAAATCATATGAAAATTGAATTTTTAGGACATGCAGGAATCTGCATTTCAACCGACACTACAAAGATAGCCATGGATGGTTGGTTTAGCAAAAATGGTGCCTTTGATGGATCTTGGTATCAATTACCTGCAAACCATTTCTACATGAAAAATGATTGGTCAGATCTTGATGCTGTAATTGTTTCACATGAACATATGGATCATCTTGACCCTGAATTTCTTACTCATCTTTCTGACGAAGTACCTATTCTAATTCCAAAATATCCTTCTTCAAATTTATTTGAAAAAATTAAATCTTTAACAAAAAAAGAACCAATAGAATTATCATTAGAACAATCTCATTTAATTGGAGATCTGAATTGTCAGATATGGACAGAAGAGTCACCAATGAACCAAGATTCAATATGGGTCTTTAAAACAAATGAAAAAAGTATTGTCAATACTGTTGATAGTCGAGTTAGTATATCCCAAATTAAATCAATGAAAGAATTCATTGGTGGAGATCCAAATCTAGTTTTAATACAGGGTTCCGGTGCAAGTTGGTTTCCAGTAACATATACACAATATGATGATGAAGAAAAGCAAAATGTTTCTAAAAAGAAAAAAGAGTCAAAATTAAACAATGTCTGGCAAACTGCTAAGGCATTCAACCCTGAACACTTAGTCATCAATGCGGGGCCACCAGCTTTTTTGGATAATGAAATTTTTTATGCTAATGATGATCCAATATTTCCCAATCCTCAGACATCTAAAAATTGGTTATCACATAAAGGATATGAAAAAATGATTCATGCAACAATGCCTGGTGATGTGCTAGATCTAGAAACAAACACTCTACTCCAAAACAATGAAATCAGAAAAAACTTTTCATGGGATGACTATGCTGACTATCTCAAAAACTATTCTAAAGAAATGCAACCAAATATCACGACTATAAAAAATAAAATTGATTCATTATTCTGTGAAAATATGGATAAAAAATTAAAAGAGCATTTTGAAAAAATGTTTAATGTTAGTTTGTATTTCAATGAACGCATAAACATGACTGTATTGTTTGATATTAACGGCCTTGATGGTGGAAAATGGATTGTAAATTTTAGTTCAAAACCTTATTTTAAAGAGTTTGAAAAGGACGATAAGTTCGATTACAAATACTCATTTGATAGTAAATGGCTGAAAAGAATATTACTTGAAAATTTACCTTGGGAAGATTTCTTTTTAAGCCTACGTTTTCTATCTTGGAGAAATCCAGATATCTATAATGATCATCTTCTGGGTCTATTGAAATTCAATGATGAATCAGCTACTAAAGCTGTTGAAATTTTTGAAAAATCATTATCTTCTACAGAAACAATTGTTGTAGAAACATCTTCTGGAGAAAAATTTGAAATTGAAAAGTTATGTCCTCATGCTGGTGCCAGTCTTGAAACTGGAATAATTAAAGACGATCATATAGAATGTAGTCTTCATCATTATGTTTTTGATTTGAAAACAGGAAACTGCATAAATGCTAACTGTAATCTAAAATCAAAAAAACTGGATAATCATAATTAATTCAAAACAGATTTAATCCCGAATAATAATAATTAAATCATGAGCCGATTTTCAACCATAAAAGAAATTTTTGAATTATACATTCATCGTAGAAAATTCTTTATGTTCCCAATAGTTATTCTTTTGATCACTTTGATTGGTGTTACTGCACTAGCACAAAGCGGTCTAGTTGCATTCATCTATCCTATTTAAAATGGAACGTTCTTCATCTAGATTTAAAGCACTTGCAATCACTGCTGGATTTTCTTTTTGGTTTTTTATAATTAGTAATTCTCTTGGATTATTTTATTTGGAAATATTTTTAGTTTTTATCACCATCACGATTACTGTTACTCAAATATTTGCTGTAAAACTTTCAAAAGCATTAGATATTTTGGCGATAATTAATACAAAAATATTTCTTGGAATACTATTCATATCTGTAATCTCAACATATGGTCTAATTTTCAGACTTTTGAGAATAGATCCTTTACGTTTGAAAAAGAATGAGAATTCTTATTGGCTTGATATGGATCATCTAAAATTACACCGAATATTCAAACAATATTAGATTGTATACTTTAGGAATATCTTGTTACTATCATGATTCAGCTGCTGCATTATTAAAAAACGGTGATGTGATTGCAGCTGTTGAGGAAGAACGATTTTCGAGAAAAAAATTTGATGATGGTTTTCCTAAATTAGCTATTGATTGGTGTTTAAAAGAAACACAAGTTAAACCAAACGAAATTGATATAATTGCATTTTATGATAAACCAATCTTAAAATTTGAAAGATTGTTAGATAATTATTTAGCTGTCTCACCAAGGGGATTGTCTAGTTTTCTGGATGTTATTCCAAAATGGATCCATAAACGATTATGGATAAAAAATGAAATAAAAAAACATCTAAAAGACTTCACTGGCGAAATAATTTTTCCCGAACATCATATCTCACATTCTGCTTATGCATTCTATACTTCTCCTTTTAATGAATCTGCAATTCTAAATGTCGATGGAGTTGGCGAATGGACAACAACCTCGTTTGGAATCGCAAAAAATAATTCTATTACACTACTTAATGATATACGATGGCCTCATTCTTTAGGTCTTTTTTATTCAGCGTTTACTTATTTTTTAGGTTTCAAAGTAAATGAGGGAGAATACAAACTAATGGGATTATCATCATATGGCAAACCTAAATTCTATGATGAAATATTATCTGAGATTATTGATGTAAAGAATGATGGAAGTATACATCTTAACATGAAATACTTTGCTTTCACATATGATAAGATAATGACTAATGAAAAATTTTCAAATCTATTTGGAATTGAACCAAGAACTTCATCCATCTCGCCTTCTCAAATACATTTTGATATCGGAGCAAGTGCACAAAAAATTCTTGAAGATGTTTTGTTAAAAATGGCTTCTCACATTTATGAAAAAACAAAAATGAAAAATCTATGTTTAGGTGGAGGTGTTGCACTGAATGGTGTTGCAAATTACCGATTATTGAAAGAATCGCCATTTGAAAATATACATATTCCTCCATCTCCCGGTGATGCTGGAAGTGCTATTGGATGTGCGCAATTTGCATATTACATCCACAAAAAACAAAATAGAGTAATTGAAATGGATCATTCGAAAAGAATTTGCAAAAATGTTTACCTTGGTCCCTCATTTTCTGATTTTGAGATAACAAAATTTTTGGACACAAATAAAATAGAACACGAAAAACTAAGTAGACAATTATTAATTGAAAAAACCGCAAAAATTATTTCTGATGGTAAAATAATTGGCTGGTATCAAGGAAAAATGGAATGGGGACCGCGTGCGTTAGGAAATAGAAGTATATTGGCAGATCCAAGAAAACCAGAAATGAAAGATATCCTTAATGAAAAAATCAAACATCGAGAGTCATTTAGACCATTTGCCCCAAGTGTGCTTGAAGAATTCACTTCTGATTATTTCGATATTGATATTCCTAGTCCATACATGTTGATGGTTGCAAAGGTAAAACAACCAGAAAAAATTCCAGCAGTAACTCATGTTGATGGAACTGCTAGATTACAAACTGTTTCAAAAGAATCTAATCCATTATACTATGAACTAATAAATGAATTTTATAGAATCACAGAAATTCCAATTATAATTAACACGTCAATGAATGTAATGGGTGAACCTATTGTAAATACTCCATCTGATGCTTATAATATGATCTTAAATACCGATATGGACTATCTTGTTTTAGGAAATAATTTGATTACTAGGTGATTTGGATGTCAGTAGATATATCTTACAAAAAACAATCTGCCTTATTTCTAATATTGATAGTTGTAGTTTTTTTTGTTGTAGAGGGTTCTGCAAGAACTTATGAATTCTTTGTACAAGATTGTAACTTAGAAAATGCTGAATCTCTAAATAATATGGATTATTTTTTAAAAAGACAGATTTGTTATGATCAACAAAATCTTATATATTCTGCAAATCCCGTGTTGTCTCTAATTCCAAATCAACATTTGAGTACTGTAAATATTAATAATGATGGGTTTAGAGGTCCTGAACTTGAACTGTATGATACTTACAGAGTATTTGTAATTGGAGGGAGCACAGTCTTTGGTGCAGGTTTACCATCTGATGAATTTACTATATCTGCTCAATTGGAAAACTTCTTAAGAAAAGACATGAATAACATTGAAGTCATTAATGCTGGTGTATCTAGTATAACATCATTTGAAGAATTGTATCATATTAAAGACAAAATTCTGAAATATGATCCTGATATGATCATAATCTACGATGGTGTAAATGATATTTTCTATAAAAAAATTGTTGAACCTAAAATTACAAACAATGAAGAAGATGAACTTAAAAACTATCAACGTTATTTGCGCTCACCTGTAGTTTTTTATCGATATTTTATATTACCACTTATCAATTATGAAATCCTTGATTCTCCTGGTAAACACTACCCCTCTGATAATTATAATCATACCACATCTGAAAAATTATCATTATTATGGGAAAAAAGAATGTCAGATTTTTGTAAATTGTCAGTTGAAAATAATTTCACGTCGGTAGTAATTGTTCAACCTGCATTATATAATGGCAAAAAACCTCTATCCATTTATGAAGAATCTATTTATGAAACGAACACACATGGTGAAAAAACCTTTGAAAAATTAATCGAAAAAAGTAACACTCTAAACAATTGTTCTTTGGTACTGGATCTGTCATATGTGTTTGAGAATACTACTGAGGATGTATATTTTGATCAAGTCCATACAAACAGTCTTGGAAATCAAATAATTGCTAAAAAAATATATCATGAATTAATCCATAACAAGATTATTTAATCATTTTTTAATACTAATTTTATGATTCGAATTTATACTAAAACAAGACACATCTCAAAAATCTCTAATTTTCTAACAATGAAAAAACTAAAACATGAAATTTTTACAATTAATGAAACTCCTCCTGATACTCCTTTTAATCTTGGTGTGTCGTATTGTTATCCTAGAAAAATTCCCAAAGAATTACTTAATATCCCAAAAATTGCATTTGTGAATTATCATCCTGGCCCTTTGCCAGAATATACCGGTCCAACTGAATACGAAGATGCCATAGAAAATAAAGAAATCCACTGGGGCGTAACTCTTCATCATATGAATGAGGAATATGATAGTGGGAAAATCATAAAAATTTTAAAATTTGATCTACATGAGCCCCCAATTTCTAGAAATGAATTAGGTTCATTATCTCATTATTTTCTATTCAAATTATTTAAAGAAACAATAGAAGATATCAATATGAATAAGCTGAGATAAGTCTAGAAAATGAACACAAAAATTATTGCATTAGTAATATTAATCACAATCTTGTCTTTTGGAATTGGTGCTTCCACAAACTTTGATACTGTAAAAAAATTTGTTTCAGATACACCCGAAGAGAATTTTGAACCATTAAATTTTATGAATGAATCTGAAATAGAGACATTAATTGATATAAAAACCCAAAATGAATTGTTCAATAAACGAGCCTTTTTAATTAATTTTATTTGGGATAATAACGTCATTTCTGAGAAACTACCTAATTCTATAGAAGAGAATTTCCAAGATCCTATGTTCTCAAAAATTAATAATCTTAAACAAATTAACAAATTAGAAACAATTTCTGAATACAATATTAATTCTATTTCCTATCATTTTATTCCAGAAAAATCTAACAATAAACTTGTCATCTATCATCAAGGTCATGATGGTGATTTTATCAATGGAGTAGAAACAATTGAGTATTTATTAGATAAGGAATATTCTGTACTAGCTCTTTCTATGCCTCTAACAGGAAAAAATAACCAACCAATCATAAACCATCCCTCATTTGGAAAAATTAAATTATTGTCTCATGATCATTTTGCTCTTCTTGAAACTAAAAACTTTGAACCTATGAAATTATTTTTTGAACCTATTGCTAGAGGATTGAATTATCTTGATTCATACTTTGATTATCATTCCTATTCAATGGTTGGCATTTCTGGTGGTGGTTGGACGACAACAATTTATTCTGCAATTGATGAAAGAATATCTAAAAGCTTCTCAGTAGCTGGTTCTTATCCAATCTATCTGCGCTCCGAACCAAAAAACTTTGGAGATTATGAACAAACACGCCATGAATTATATTCAAAAGTTAATTATCTTGAATTATATCTTTTAGGTGCAAATCAACGGTTACAAGTCCAAATTTTTAATGAAAATGATCCTTGTTGTTTCTCTGGTAGTGGTGCAACAACCTTTGAACAAATAATTCAAACCAAAATCAAAAATATTGGGTCTGGATCTTTTGAAATCTATATCGACAAATCACAAAATGAACATAAAATCTCTAAAAATTCTCTAGAATTAATCTATAAAAAATTAAATCTAGATTAATCTAATCTATATCTTCTTCAAATTCCTTAAAATCAATTCTAAATATTTTCACATGAGTAGAATATCCTTCTTCAATAGAATCAAATTCCTTTTTAAGATATGAATAATCTTTCTCATTTTCAAAAACATCATCCAAAAATTGATCCCCTCTCTCTTCATCTTCAATAAATTTATGATCAATAATTAGGTGTGTCAGTCCCTTATCTTTTCCATTCATTATATAATCTTCAATATTTTCTTCATTCGCTGATGAAACAAAGATGATCTTTGATTTACCTTCTATGCTGGTAATTGGAAAAACACTATCTGTTAATTGTGCTACACGTAAATAAACTCCTTCTGGATAATAAGACGCATTAACACCTTCCACTAAGTGATAAATTTCATTTGAAATCAAATATGATTCTCTTTCATATTCATAATCAACACTATTAACAATAAAGAAAGCAAATGATCCAATTAAAATTAATGTTAAAAATAATAATGCAATTAAATTAGTTCTTTTCATTTTTTGCGAAATTACATCTATTGCATAAACTACTAAAATCGTAATTATTGGAAAAACCACAAAGAAATATCTTACATCTGATATATCTCTAGAAAATGCGTATAGAGCAGGAATTAATGCGCATGCACTAATTATGATAAGTTCAATATTTTTTCTCTGTTTGGTTTTAAGAAAATAAAATATACCTAAAGGAAAGAATATTGTAAATGTCGGAATTAATATCCATCCAAATAACTTAATAAAATTAGATAGACCAAGCAAAGGGAAAAATTTTTGAACAATAATCTCTGAAGACTCGAAAGTTTCTTTAGCAACTACGTCTGCACCTGCTCCAACATGACTAAAAACTCCATCATATCCCATGGTGTCATTTCTAATAGATGACATTGGAGCTAGAACTAAAATAAAAATTAAAATTATGAATACTCCAAAAACTAGATCTTTTTTTTCTTTTCTAAATCTATAAAATATAATTCCAAACATGGCAATTGTCATTATCAACCCCTCATACCTAATTAGACAGAATATAGCCGCCAGCACAAATGACAACAAAATTGATTTTTTCCCTCCATGAAAAAAAAGTGCAAGGGATGATGTTACAAAAAATATAAAAATTGACTCGGTAATTCCAAGCAATGAATTCTCAATCATTCTTGGTTCAAAAACAAAAATCAGTGGAACCATTAATGCATATTCTTTCTTAACAAATCTTTTAGCAAGGTAGTATACTGGTATACTTGAAAAAACTGAAAATATGATGGAGAGATTACGCTGAATTGATATGTAATCCATAAAATTCTCGGAGTTTGATGCCGAAAAAAATATGGAGAGAAATGTAGGCCATAAATTATTAGGTAAATCATGATTTGTTGGAAATTCTTTCATAACATTAAGATCCATTGCATACCAAAAATACCCTAATCCATCTAAAACAATTGGAATATCAAATGGGAAAAATATGTATCTAAAAATTAGCCCACTAAATATTATAAAACTAAAATAAAGAAACATTTTAGTTTTTGAAAGATTATTTAAAAAAATTAGACCACTCAATGTATTACACTATTTAATTGTCTCTACCTTCTCTAACTACTGACACTAAAGAATACAATAGTATTGCTGTAATCAACAAAACAATACCTATGAAAAAAAGTCCTACACCAATTAATGTCAAATTAGTATTTAGGCTACCAAATTCAACATAGTATTGTATTGCAAAATAAGTGAAGACAGTTCCAGAAAGAAGCAAAATTATTGCTGGTATGCCATAAAATTTGATTGGATGTTCTATTGAAGTGTATTTTATGGTACTAAATAATACTGAGGTACCATGTGATACTGGATTTTCTGTCGATGTTTCCCCTTCATATGAAACTTTTATTGGAACTTCCCCTATTCTAAAATCAAAATTATTAGCCTTGATTAAAATCTCTGTCGAAATTCCCATACCTTTATCTGAAAGAATCAATTTTTCTAAAACTTTCTTAGAATAAGCTCGAAAACCACTTTGTGAATCAGTCAAACTTTGATTCAATGAAAGATTAGTAACTTTTGTAATTAATTTTATTCCAAATTTTCTGTATTCTGGAATATTTTCAGCTTTCTCTAAAAACCTTGAACCAATGACTATCTCTGCTTTATCTTCTTGAATTGGAGTAATAACTTTTGAAATATCTCTTACATCGTGTTGGCCATCTGCATCTACAGTAACTAACATGTCAGATTCCATTTCTTTTGCTTTCAAGAAGATACTCTTTATTCCTGCTCCGTATCCCAAATTCTTTTCATGATTTATCACAATAGCACCTAATTCTTTTGCAATTTCCCCAGTAGAATCTGTTGAGCCATCATTACATACTATGATTTCATCTGTAATCTTTTTCAATCCTATGATTATCGCTGCAATATTTTTCTCTTCATTAAATGCTGGTATTCCGACAGTAATTTTGCTCATAAGACACTTTCTTTATTATCTAGTTATATTAGTCACGTATCAAAAATACTATTAATTTGATAAAATGCACCAAAAAATCTATTTTTTTAAATTTTTTATCAGGCTTTTCCTAAAGGTTTCAGATCCCTCTCAATTCTCTCTGTTTCACTTTTATCTATCTCATGTTCATTAATAGAATTTCTTCTTATTTCGATCAGTAATTCTTCTAATTCTTCTACCACTTGATTATTTTCTTTTGCAATATTGTTTATTTCATCTGGATCTGAAATCAAATCATATAAACAAACTTTTTTCTTTGGATTATCCCTTGCTCGATAATATTTGTATTTGCTTGTTCTAACACCTATGCAATTTCCTGGTTTTGTTGGATTTCTTCTTACTGCATTTTCAATGAAAACAGGCTTTTCCTCAACTTCTTCTCCATTGATCAATGGTAAAAGATTCCGACCCTGAGCTTTGTTGAAATCAAATTCAATTGAAAGCAGATCCGCCATTGTGGGCAAAATGTCAATTGAACCAATTTGTTGATTAATTATTTTACCTTTTGATTTAATTCCATTCCCAGAAAATATCAATGGGACTTTTACCGTATCATCTGGTAAAATCCATAATGAGCTATGACCTCTAGTATTGAGTGATTTTAATTCTACAGGTGACAATTCATTACTATACTTTCTATTTTTTATTGGAATCATAAAATAGCGTAAAATTCTATAACCTAGAGAGTAAATACCGTGTAATGATTTTGGAGTTTTTTCTTTCATTTTTTTCCCAGGTTCAAATAATTCTGGTATGTAAGTTAACTCATGTCCAATTTTTGGTGTTGGTATAAATTCACCATGATCAGAAGTTAAAATTATCAAAGTATTATCCATATCAATCCTCTCTAAAAATTTTCCAATCCACATGTCTAAAGCTGACACCATTCTGTCATACTCTGTTTTACCAAATTCATCTTTATAATATTCCTCAGGAATGCCATACTTGACACTCCTATGTAGATCTGTAAGAAAAATAAAATAAAACCATGGCTCTTCAATTTTTCCATCTCTAATTCTATCTAATCTATCTAAAATATACTCGCCCGTCCTGGAATCCTTCGGGTTACCTGAAACAGGATACAAGTAACCTGGTTTTGTAAAATTTTCTTTTTCATCAAATGATTCCAATAAATTAATAAAAAACGGTGTGCATGGAGCAGTTCCATACAATTTGTATCCTGCCTCTCGAAATCTCTGAAAAATTTTTGTTGACTTTGAATATGCAGATACTGTCGTTATGCCGCTCTGAAATGGATAAAGTGATGTAAATACTGCTCCCATGCAAGTATAACTTCCATCTGAAACACTAATTGCCTGTTCAAAATAAACGCCATTTTTAATTAATTTATCAATATTTGGTGTTTTTGATGATTTGTTTTTTCCAAAACATTTGTCTCCTCGGAAAGAATCAATTCCAATAAACAGAACATTTGGTCTCTTCATCTCATTCCCTTTGCAGTCCATCCTCCATCTACGTAAATATCTTGACCTGTAATATATGACGATGCATCAGATGATAAAAAAATAATTATCCCTTCCAAATCTTTTGGAACTCCCCATCTTTTTAACATTGTACATTCTTGGATCTCTTTTCTTCTCTTTAGATTACTCCAACTTTTTTTTGTCATCGATGTACGAAAATAACCTGGACCAATACTATTTACTCTAATTCCGAATTTAGCAAGATCTAACGCCAAAGATTTTGTTAGTTGTTTTA
>Ga0206678_10002792_pt1 | contig 11017 bp, 8 predicted proteins | sample M180m12015metaG_FD_155453 | JGI IMG/M metagenome (GOLD analysis project Ga0206678, IMG submission 155453) | Ammonia-oxidizing marine archaeal communities from Monterey Bay, California, United States - M1 80m 12015 | ecosystem: Environmental > Aquatic > Marine > Intertidal zone | place: USA...
GCGGTGGCTTAGCGGGCTTATGTTTACTTCAAAATTTGTTAAACAAGGGTGTTGATGCTCTCTTACTGGAAGCGAATGAAATAGGACAAAGCGCTTCTGGAAGGAATGGTGGTTTTTGCACGCCTGGCTGGGCTTCATCTTCAGAAGAAATAGTAAAACTTGTTGGGTCTGAAGTTGCAGATGAATTAAATCAATTCGCTCTTGATGGGTATAATTGGATGTGCAAACGGATTTGTTCAGAGAAGTATAGATCTTTGGATACAAAGAAGGGTGTTCTTTCTGTATCTTGTTCGGGAGTGCCAGTTAATGAGTGCCCAGTGGGCTCAAGGTTGATCGGTAAAGAGGAACTTAGAACCTTATTGAAAAGTGATAGATATAAATATGGTGTTTATTCTGAAAAGGGGTATCAATTTAATCCTTTGAATTTTTTAAAATGTTTACAAAAAGAAATAATCGACTTTGGTGGGCGTATTTTTACTAATTCAAAAATTTCGTCAATGGAACACGTTAAGGATTTATCTATTCTCAAAGTAAATAATAGTGAGGTCAATATAAAAGCCAGAAGAGTTGTTTTTGCTACTGGTGGCTATGGAGGACCTGAAACAGGAAAAATATCAAAGAGTATTTTGCCAATTCAAACTTATATAGCAGTTACATCACCACTATCTGTGAGGCAGAAAGATATCATAAATTGTGATTGGGCAATTTATGATACACGTCGTGCTGGAAATTATTATCGTGTCTTACCTGATAATAGATTGTTATGGGGCCATAGTATCACTGCTTTGGGTACAAAAAATATCGACAAGATAAAGAAGAATGCTTTGAAGGACATCGCTAGCATATTTCCTCAACTGTTATCTGGTATATCACCTAAAGAGTCTTTTCAGATTGATTATGCTTGGTCGGGTAACATGGCATATGCATCAAATTTGATGCCGTACGTTGGTGAAATAAAACCTAACATCTATTCTTTGGTTGGCTTTGGTGGACACGGAATGAACACTGCACCAGTGGCGGCTAATATTTTAGGTGATTGGTTAACGGGCTCATCTGAAAAACTTAAAATATTTGAAAAAATACCTTATGCTTGGAATTGGGGTATGATTGGACCGATTGGTGCAGAGATGAAGTATTTTTGTTTTAAATTGATGGATAAAATTTCTGAACTAAAATCTTAATAATAATCCGAGCTACCAATGTTTTTGAAATTTTAAAAATTGCCTATTAATTAAAGCTTTCTAAATTTAGTTTTAGTTCTTTTCCTATCCAGCGGGCGCCGTCTGTATGGTCGCGTTTATGGTCAGTTCCAATATCCTCATGTAACAGAATACTTATTTTACTGTTATACTTTCTGAGGTATTTTTCTACAAATTCCTTATTATAGGCTTCATACATGACTTGATACATTGGAAGAGGATGGGGGCCTACTGGTTTGTCTTTTATCCTACCTAATCCGCACCCATTATCATGTAGTGCAAGACGGAAGCTAAGTGCTTTTTCTTTTTCTTTCGGGTTTGCCCAGTAAATGTGTGCGTGATACTTCACAAATAACACTCCAAATTTTTCTATCAAGTTCTATCTATAGCTTCCAATATAAAGTTCTTTAATCGATTTTTGCTTATTGGTCGAGGATTAGTGGAGAGGCATATATCCTTAAGGGCCATTTCTACCAACCTATTCAACAGTTACAGATTTCGCTAGGTTCCTAGGCTGATCTACGTCAGTACCTTTTGCTAACGCAACATGATAAGCTAATAGTTGAGCCGGTATAGCATAAATGATTGGGGCAAAAATACTGTCAAAACTGGGCATTACTATCTTATCTTTAACATCGTGGCCTACTGAGTTATTACCCTCGGCATCAGTAATTAAAATTACTTGTCCATTTCGGGCTAAAACCTCTTGCATGTTGGATATGGTTTTATCAAATAAGGCATCAAACGGTGCAAAGACAACAACCGGAATGTTTTCATCAATGAGTGCGATTGGTCCATGCTTCAATTCACCACTAGCATAACCTTCAGCATGAATGTAGCTAATTTCTTTAAGTTTTAGCGCCGCTTCTAAAGCTATGGGATATAAGCCCCCTCGACCCATAAATAGTACGTCAGTAGTAAGTGATATTCTTTTGGCTACCTTTGAGATTTCACTTTCTTTAAGCAACGCAGTTGTTATTAAATCGGGAAGTTTGATTAAATCCTGTATTAACTTGTTTTGCTCTTCTTTTTTTAAATTATTTTTGTCTACGCCCGCCGAAATACATAATACAGCCAAGGTTAATAATTGGCTGGTAAAAGCTTTTGTTGAGGCTACGCCTATTTCATTACCTGCAAGGATCGGAAGTGATATATCGCTTTCTCTAGAAATTGAACTTGTTGCAACATTTACAACAGAAATAATTTTTTTAGTCTTTTCTTTACAATAACGTAATGCTGCAAGTGTATCGGCAGTTTCTCCAGATTGGCTAACAAAAATTGCTAATGTGTGAGTGGATATTGGAGGTTCCCGATATCTAAACTCTGACGCAAGATCTATCTCTACTGGAATATTTGATATTTTTTCCATCCAATATTTTGCTACTTGGCAAGCGTAAAATGCAGTACCACATGCAATCATAACTATACGATCAACGTCTTCAAAGTTTACGTTTTTTTCTTTCAAACTTATTGTTTCTTTAGCTTCATTTAAGTAATAAGAAATTGCATTTCTCAGAACAGTGGGCTGTTCTGCTATCTCTTTAGACATAAAATGGTTATGTCCAGCTTTACTGATAATTGTGTTTTCTAGATCTATCTTTTCTATTTGACGTTTCACCGTTGTATTTTGAGCATTAAAAATTTCCAGACTATTTCTGGTAATAAATGCATAATCTCCTTCTTCGAGATATGTGATTTTATCTGTCATTCCCGATAATGCCACCGCATCTGAACCTACAAACATTTCTTTATCACCATGGCCGATAGCTAATGGAGAGCCTTTTCGAGCTGCTATCAAAAGATCTTCCTCACCTTCAAATAGAAGACAGAATGCAAAAGCACCACTTAGTCGTGAAATTGTTTTAACAGCTGCTTCTTTGTTACTATAGCCGGAATCCAAATAATGAGAACAAAGCGCTACTACGGTCTCCGTGTCAGTTTCAGATTTAAATTCATAACCTATGTCGCAAAGTTCTGCTTTCAGTTCTTTATAATTTTCAATAATACCATTATGTACGATAGATACTGTTCCAGTAGAGTGGGGGTGGGCATTTTTTACTGAGGGTGCTCCGTGGGTAGCCCAACGCGTGTGCCCAATACCTGATTTACCAATCAAAGGGTTATAAACCAAAATATCATTTAATTCGATTAATTTACCAAGGGCTCTTTTTGATTGTATGGTTCCATTATTAATGACGGCAATACCTGCACTATCATAACCTCTATATTCGAGTTTTCTTAAAGCATCCACTAATATTGGTGCTGCTTGATGCTCGCTTAATACTCCTACAATTCCGCACATTTATTTTTTTCCTTTTTTTGCGCTAAATTGAATTTTGCGTAGCTGTTCCATAATCTTCTTCCCTAAGCCTTTTTTATTTTCTTGCTTTGATCTAGCTATGCCTAACGCATCTGTTGGCACGTTTGAAGTAATGACTGACCCTGCCGCTACAATTGAATTTGATCCTATTTTAACTGGCGCCACTATAGATGTGTTAGATCCAATAAATGCTCCATCTTCAATTGTTGTTTTGTGTTTATGAACACCATCATAATTACAAGTAATTGTTCCAGCACCAATATTTACAGAATTTCCAATTGTTGTATCGCCAATATAGCTTAGATGACTTATTTTGCTGACTTTGCCTATGTTTGAGTTTTTAATCTCCACAAAATTTCCAATATGTGCAGAATTTCCCACTTCGGTGCCTGGCCGTAGCCTAGCGAAAGGTCCTATTTTGGCTCCACTTCCAATATGACATTTTTCCAGATGACAAAAAGCTTTGATTGTGGCTTCAGACTCGATAGTTACCCCTGGCCCAAAAACAACATTTTGCCCAATCCAACTATCTCGACCAATAGTAGTATCCAATGAAAAAATGGTATTTTTGGGTGATGCTAAAGTAACACCATTTTTCAAACATTTTTCGCGAGCAGCTTCCTGAAATAAATTTTCAGCTTCAGCTAAATCAAATCTAGTATTCACACCTAAAGTTTCTGATTCAGGACAAAGTACTAAAGAACATAATTGGTTTTGAGAATTTGCCAACCCGACTACATCTGTTAAATAATATTCTTTATTAACGTTGTTATTTTTTAATTTTTCTATAAGATTCAATAAATTATTGCCATCAGCAAGAATTATTCCACTATTACAAAGATTAATCTGTAATTCGGAATCAGTAGCATCTTTAGCTTCAACTATTTTTTTGATTTTCCCATTTTGTGCGATTATTCGTCCATACGAGCCAGGTATTTCTGTCTTAAATCCGATTATTACAATATCAGATCCACCCTTTCGTTTTTCAATCATTTTATGAATGGTATCAGAGTTAATAAAGGGAACATCCCCGTATAGAATAATCACATTCCCTTCATATTGTGATAATAACGGCATTGCTTGTTGTACGGCATGCCCCGTCCCAAGTTGTTCTTTTTGTTCAACTATTATTGCTTCTTCGTCAAAAGAAATAGCAGCACACGAAACTTTCTCAGCTTCGTGTCCAACTACAATTATTGTTTTGTCAACATGAAGTTCATGTGCTGTGGCCATAGCATGATGTATCAAGGGAAAACCCCCTATCTCATGTAAAACCTTTGGTAAATTAGATTTCATACGCGTTCCGTTACCGGCGCATAAAACTATTGCTGCTAAAGACATTTGTTAAATTACTTTCTTTCAAATTTGTTCTTTCTTAACGATTTCATGCGCTTAGGAAAAGGAAAATTAAATCAAGTAAGGTTACACACTATTTCAAATCATTAAAATATGTGTTCATTAGGCAGTATGAAAAATATCGTATTTGATCTTGATGGCACTTTGGCAGATACAAGTGGTGATCTAATTAGCGCAGCTAATAATTGTTTTATTGATTTAGGTCATGGGGCATTGCTGGATCCAAACCTAGATAAGTTGATTGCCTTCCATGGTGGTCGAGCAATGTTGAAAAAGGGATTTGAGAGAATAAAAGTCATTTGGACGGAGAAATTAATAGACACTCAATATCCCAAATTGCTCGAGCATTACTTTGACAATATTGATAAAGAAACTTTCCTATATGATGGTGCAATAAACGCGCTAGATCGATTGAGTAATAATGGCCACAATCTTGGGGTTTGTACCAATAAACCAGAGAATTTGGCCGAAATATTATTAAATAAGTTAGGGATTAGAAGTTATTTTAAAGCGATGCTTGGGTCAGATACTTTATCTGTAAGAAAGCCTAACCCATTTCATTTACTTGAGACAATTACCCAAATGGGTGGTGAGCGAGAGACTTCTGTTTTAATTGGAGATACGGACAACGATAGGCAAGCAGCGCTAAATGCTGGTGTTTTAAGTGTTCTGGTAACATTTGGGCCAGAGGGTTTAGGTGTAACTAGAATGAATGCAGATGCATATTTGGATCATTATGATAATTTGGAATCAGTATTAGATAAGCTCACGTATCTTTGAAACCAATTTTGTTTTTCTAAAACTTACAGTTTGAAAAACAGAGAATAGAATTGTTATAATAAAAAGGTACGATATTTATTGACCCAAGTACCTCTTCGATAGACACTCACATAAATTAAGGTGTTTTATGAAAAAAAAGTTTCAAGGTAGTTTTACTCAGCAAGAGTCTTTGCCAGAAGAAGCAATTGAGGCTGCAGTCAAAGTTATGCGCCACGGTCGTCTGCATAGATATAATGTTGCAGAAAATGAAACCTCTGAAGTGGCTTTATTTGAGCAAGATTTTGCAAATAAATTTGACGCTAGATTTTGTCTTGCGTGTGCATCTGGTGGATATGCTATGACGACAGCCCTTCGAGCTATGGGTGTTGAATATGGCGACAAGATCTTAACAAATGGGTTTACATTAGCGCCAGTCCCGGGGGCTATTGCTGCTGCTGGTGGCGAAGTGGTTTTCGTAGAGGTTAATAATGATCTGCTTATTGATTTTAATGATTTGGAACAAAAAATAATATCTTCAAATTCCAAGGTGCTCTTACTGAGCCATATGCGAGGCCATATTTGCAATATGGATTTGCTAATGTCGCTGTGTGGAAAGTATGGTGTTAAGGTTGTTGAGGACTGTGCTCATACCATGGGCGCTAAGTGGAACCACGAGTGGTCTGGGAAATATGGAATAGTTGGATGCTATTCTACACAGACGTACAAACATTTAAACTCTGGTGAGGGTGGTATTATAATTACGGATGATGAAGAAATAATGGCCAGAGCTATAATGCTTTCTGGAAGTTATATGCTATTTGATCGACATATTTCTGGACCGGAGATGAGTGTCTTTGATGATATCAAATTAAAGACACCAAATTGTTCGGGACGAATGGATAACCTACGAGCTGCGATCTTAAGACCTCAACTCAAAAATCTGGAAGAGAAATGTAAAGAATGGAATAAAAGATATGAGACTATTGAGATTGAATTAGCAGGGATAGATGGGTTAATTTTAATAAAAAGAGATCCAAAAGAAAAGTTTGTTGCCTCATCATTTCAATTTCTGTTGCCTGGTTTGAAGGCTAAAAAAATTCAAGAAGTTTTATCTGACTGTGCTTATAGAGGTGTGGAATTAAAGTGGTTTGGCGCTCAGGAGCCTAGTGGCTTTACTTCGCGCTATTCTAGTTGGCAATACGCACCCAAGCAAACATTGAAAAATACTGAGGTTATTCTGGATGGTCTTATTGATATGCGCTTGCCGCTGACATTTTCGATAAAGGATTGTCGAGAAATTGCTAAAATTATCAAAAATGTGGTTGAGCGTATTGTTTGCGATGTATGATTTTGTCTAATTTATTATCGTAATCAAGTTTTCTTCATGAATATATAAAGACCATAATTATTGACATTATAAATTATTACTATAAAATTAATGAACGTTCATTCATTTAATAGTAATATGGGTAAATCATTGAAACCAGATGCGTCAAATCTAAGTAAAGGAAAAAAAACTGCAAATGGTTTGCTAATTGCGGCTCGGGATCTCTTTGTTTTAAATGGATACGCTGCGGTTTCTATGCGAGAGATTGCTTTGAAACTTGGAATAAATGCTGGAGCAATATATAATCATTTTCCATCAAAACAGGAAATTCTATTTCGCTTACTCGAAGACCATATGAAAGACCTTTTGGAGCAATGGAATATTTTAGAACTGGAGTGTTTTAAACTTTCTGATCAATTGATTTTAAAAAAGTTTGTAAATTTTCATATTAATTTTCATATTGATAAATCAAAGGAAGTATTCCTTTCATATATGGAGCTACGTAGTTTAGATCAGAAAAATTTTCAAAAAATATCCAGATTACGTGATGAATATGAAGATATATTACAAAATATTTTAGTTTTAGGAAAAAAAAATAAGAATTTAGATTTTGACGATTCTCAAATCACCGCTAAAGCAATTCTAGGAATGCTATCTTCTCTCTCTCATTGGTATCATCAAAAAGGACGTCTTGGAACAGAAGACATTTTGCAAATATATTGGCACTTAATATTTAATTCAGTTAAAACAGATAGGAAAATAAATGTTTAATCATTCTATGAACTTTGCTTTAGGTGAAGAAATTGAGGCATTGCGGTCTTTAACTCATCGCTGGGCTCAAGAACGCATCAGTCCAATATCATCAGAAATTGATAAAACAAATGAGTTTCCTTCTGGATTGTGGAAAGAAATGGGTGAATTAGGTTTGCTAGGTATTACTGTTCATGAGGAGTTTGGCGGTGTTGGTATGGGCTATCTTGCGCATACAGTTGCAGTAGAAGAAATTGCGCGAGCCTCGGCGTCTGTAAGTTTGTCTTACGGAGCGCATTCCAATTTATGCGTTAATCAAATACGATTAAATGGCACATTGGATCAAAAGAAAAGATTCTTACCAGATTTGGTTTCTGGAGCAAAAGTGGGAGCTCTAGCTATGTCAGAAGCTGGATCAGGTTCCGATGTTGTTTCTATGTCATTGAAAGCTGAAAAACGTAATGGATATTATAGGTTAAACGGTAATAAGTTTTGGATTACTAATGGCCCAGATGCTGAAACATTAGTTGTTTATGCCAAAACAGATCCAGTTGCTGGCTCTAAAGGTGTAACTGCTTTTATTATTGAAAAATCTATGAACGGGTTCACTACTTCCGGTCATTTTGATAAGTTAGGTATGCGGGGTTCGAATACAGCAGAATTAGTTTTCGACAATGTTGAAGTTCCATTTGAAAATATTTTAGGGGAAGAGGGTAAGGGCATAAGCGTTTTAATGTCTGGTCTGGATTACGAGCGCGTAGTTTTATCCGGGATTGGTGTGGGTATAATACATTCGGTATTGGACCATTTGATGCCTTATATGCATGAAAGAAAACAATTTGGAAAATCGATTGGTGAATTCCAACTTATGCAAGGTAAGTTAGCTGATATTTATACTGCTATGAATTCTTCACGAGCTTATGTTTATGCGACTGCTAACGCATGCGATCGGGGCGAAGTAACACGCCAAGATGCAGCGGCTTGTGTTTTATATGCAAGTGAGCAGGCAATGGCAGTTGCAGTTCAGGGGGTTCAGGCCATGGGTGGAGCAGGTTATTTGAATGATAGCCCACTTTCTCGAATAATGCGCGATGCTAAACTGATGGAAATAGGAGCTGGCACCTCCGAAATACGTCGAATGTTGGTTGGTAGAGAGTTAATGCAACTCACAAAATAAATTTGTTAATTATTAGTTTTTTTTCATAGGAGTAAGAATTTGAAGATAATTTCAAAATTTGAAAATAATTCAATTAATTCTAAACAGAATAATTTAGGGCATAAACTGGCTTTAGAAGAAGTATCAAAAGCAGCAAATCATGCTGCCGCTGGAGGTGGTAAAGAAGCGCAAGGACGTCATATTAAAAGAGGAAAGATGTTGCCTAGAAAACGCGTCTCAAACCTTTTGGATGCTGGCTCTTCTTTTTTAGAAATTGGAGCAACGGCTGCCCATAACATGTACGATGATGATGTTCCTTGCGCTGGATTAATAACAGGTATTGGGAAAGTACATGGGCAAGATGTGATGGTTGTATGTAATGACGCTACGGTCAAAGGTGGCACCTATTTTCCATTAACTGTAAAAAAACATTTGCGAGCTCAAGAGATCGCTGAAATGTGTCGGTTACCATGTGTTTATTTGGTTGATAGTGGCGGTGCTAATTTACCCAATCAAGATGCAGTATTTCCTGACAGAGATCATTTTGGTCGTATTTTTTATAACCAGGCTCAAATGAGTTCAAAAGGTATCATTCAAGTGGCTGTGGTGATGGGTTCTTGTACTGCAGGGGGTGCCTACGTTCCGGCAATGTCGGACATTTCAATAATTGTGAAAGACCAGGGTACAATATTCTTGGCAGGCCCTCCTCTAGTTAAGGCGGCTACCGGTGAAGTGGTGACTTCGGAAGAACTAGGAGGTGCGGATGTTCATACACGTCTATCTGGTGTTGCTGATTATTTAGCAGAAAATGATGAGCATGCTCTTGCCTTAGCTCGTGAAACTTTACGGCACGTACCAATAGAAAAAGGTATTGATCCAAAACCAAATCTGTCCAGTTTACCAAAATATGCGCCAGCAGACTTATTGGATGTGGTGCCTTCAGACCTACGTATTCCTTACGATGTGCGAGAAGTAATAGCTAGAATTGTTGATAATAGTGATTTTGATGAATTCAAGAGTCGCTTTGGAGAAACCTTGGTAACAGGTTTTGCGCATATTGATGGTATTCCATGTGGAATAATTGCCAATAATGGTGTCTTGTTCTCGGAAGCTGCGCAAAAGGGAGCCCACTTTGTACAGTTGTGTTCTCAAAGGAAAGTACCATTAATTTTTTTGCAAAACATAACAGGTTTTATGGTTGGAAAAAAATATGAAAACGAAGGTATTGCTCGTCATGGAGCTAAAATGGTTACTGCGGTGGCAACTACCAATGTTCCAAAAATTACAATGATTATTGGCGGTTCTTATGGTGCTGGAAATTATGGGATGGCGGGCAGAGCTTATAGCCCGAGATTTATCTGGAGTTGGCCAATTTCAAGAACTGCGGTAATGGGTGGAGAGCAAGCAGCTGATGTTTTAGCAACAATTAAGCGAGATGGCATTGAGCGCAAAGGTGGAAATTGGTCGAAAGCTGAAGAAATTAAATTTAAACAGCCAACAATTGATATGTTCAATGAACAATCTAATGCACTCTATGCGAGCGCTAGACTGTGGGATGATGGCATTATTGACCCCAGAAAGAGCCGAGAAGTTTTAGCGATGTCTCTAAAAGCGTCTTTGAACGCTCCAATTGAAGATACCAAATTTGGGAACTTTAGAATGTAAAAAATATCCTTTGGATTTTAAATTTTGTATAGAGTTTTTAAGAGGAAAATATGTTTTCAAAAATATTAGTAGCAAACAGAGGCGAAATAGCCTGTCGAATTATTCGTACCATTAATGAAATGGATATCGAGTCTGTGGCAGTATTTTCTGATGCAGATATAAATTCTGGACATGTTGCTTTGGCAGATGCTGCTGTAAATATAGGATCTGCAAAAGTTGATCAGAGCTATTTAAGAGGTGAAATTATAATTAAGGCAGCACTGCAAGAAGGAGCGGATGCGATACATCCAGGTTATGGATTTCTGTCAGAAAACTCAGATTTTGTTGAAGCAGTTGAAGCTGCAGGGTTAGTTTTTATTGGCCCCCCCGCGTCGGCAATAAAATTGATGGGTTTTAAAGACAAAGCTAAGAAACTGATGTCTCAATCTAAGGTTCCAGTTGTTCCAGGTTATAATGGCATCAAACAAGATGACACATTCTTGGCT
>Ga0206678_10002795_pt1 | contig 11010 bp, 17 predicted proteins | sample M180m12015metaG_FD_155453 | JGI IMG/M metagenome (GOLD analysis project Ga0206678, IMG submission 155453) | Ammonia-oxidizing marine archaeal communities from Monterey Bay, California, United States - M1 80m 12015 | ecosystem: Environmental > Aquatic > Marine > Intertidal zone | place: USA...
AACACCCGAACTAGCGTTCCCTGCTAACATATCTCGTAAAGATTGCAAGAAACTAATCGCACCTCTGGTTCCATTGATGCCATTGTTCAGTACTTCGTCTTCTAGGTGTTCTAAATGAAGGTTTTTACCTTCTTTTGCTTCAGAAAGATATTCTTTGAATCGTAACATTATTACAAACTTTTTGTTTTTTTCTAAGGTAGGTATGACAATTTACTGAGGGGAGAAGGAAGTACGAAAAAGATTCAAGGAATCTTTTTTCAGAATATTCCCTCAGTAACCCTCGTTAATTATTTATAAAACTAAGATACTTGGGGATCATCTGGATCTGGAATCCCCATTGCTGCGGAAGCAAATTCTTCCATATTAGACACAACAAAGTCTGGTGGGGGATCATCTATACGAAAAGTAACAAGATTTCCAAAATGATCTTCGACTATGAAGTGTTGTTCTGCATCTTTTGTGTGCATCGGTGAGGTTACACCGACAACATGGAGATACACACCCATTTCTAGGTTTGCGTAATAACCACCCACACAGATATTAAGAGTATATTTTTCTTTACGAAATGCATCTAGATCAACAACGTTGTTGTCATCTATACCATTCGTTTTGTTCATTTTGTGCCTGACGAATGAGTTTCATTTCATCTTTCTTTCGTTGTCTTGCGGCCTCTTCACTTTTTAATCTTTTTCGGATACAAGGTTTGATAAAATGAGATTTGCTTTTGAGTGTTTTCATAGTACCTTCTGCCATAACTGCGGCCTTAAATTTACTTAATACTCGACTCATATTTTCATTACGTTTTACTTTAATCGAAATCATATTATTTCTTTATTCATATTTTAATTATGTAAGAGATTATTCTCTCACTTTCTCCTATTATTATAACAATTTATGCAACAAGTGTCAAGTCAAAATTTAGATATAAATCTTGCAATGGGTTGAACGAATGGAAGTAATGCAACTGCCATTAGTGCATTAACTCCTGTATGAATAATTGCAATCTGTTTAGTTATTCCCTGAGGCATTCCATCACTGACCATTATTCCTGCAAGCCAGATCGTTCCTGTAGTTCCAATGTTAGCACCAAGTACTGCTGCTATCGCAGATGGAAGTGGTAATGCACCAGATGCAACAAGTCCTACTATTGCAGTTGTTGAAAGAGAACTGGATTGCCACAACAGAGTCATAACAATTCCTCCTATAAACATATAGTATGGATTTCCTAAAAAGTATTCCATATGTTCCATTTTGCCCATCGACTTCATTCCTGAAGAAAATATCTTGAGCCCAATGTAGAACACACACAATCCGAAAAGTGTTTGAAAAACAGGATTGTTGAAATCCATTATCCCCTTCCTTCCTTTCTTGTATTTCCAATAATCGTAGAGGGTGCGATATTTCTTTTCCATATCTAAGTATATAGTTTCCGTATATTATAAATAAAAAGAAATCTCTTTTTAAGGTAAGGAGATTTTCTTTAGAAAGGGGGCAATGAGCTCACTTATATCACCTTATGATTTTACTGAAGTAACCCGCCAATTACGATCCTTCTTTGATGAAAGAGGATTTCAAGAAGTACACACCCAAAACAGATTATCTATACTTGCTGCTTGTGAAGATCCAACAACAGTTGCGACTTACGAGTACTCTGGACAAATCTGGCCTTTACCTCAAACTGGACAAATGTGGTTAGAATATGAACTACTGACAAAACCAGAATTGAAAGGGTGTTATTGTGTATCAACATCATATCGACAAGAACAAAATCCAAAAGAAGGAAGACATGAATTAATCTTCCCGATGTTTGAATTTGAGGCTCCTGGCGATTTTGAAGATCTTCTTCAATTAGAAAATGATCTTTGTAAATTTCTTGGATTCAAATGTAAACATGAAAGGAATCGTTTTACTGAAAATTTCCCTGGCGGATTCTATCAAAGTGTACTAGCAAAATATACTGGTGCAGAATTAGATGCTGGTCATGAAGAAGAAATGTATCAAGAATATGGAGATGTATTTTTTCTCACAAATTTTCCTGAATTCACAAGTCCATTTTGGAATATGAAACTTGGTGATCTGGATGTAAAAAAAGAAAACAAACTCGCTAATAAATGTGATGTTATCATGGGCGGAATGGAAACTATTGGTAGTGCGGAACGTGGTACTGATGTTGATGAAATGAGAAATCAATTCTATACTATCTCTGAAGGCGGTTATGCAGAATTATTGTTTAATCTATTCGGAAAAGATAGAGTAGAAGCAGAACTTGATGAATTTCTCGCACACGATTTCGTTCCACGATATGGTGGTGGAATTGGTATAACTAGAATGATTAGTGCAATGAAGCGTGCTAGGTTAATCGTAAATGACTGATGAAATAATTCCAGTTTATAAAGATGGGAAATTATTTTCAGTAAAAAGTAATAAATCAATTCCAGTTTATAAAAATGGTGCTGGTGTACATGAAATATTAGATCAATTGCATAGACAAGCAATAGAGTATAATAGACTGAAAGAGAAAGATTGATTGCAGGGTGGTGAAATTGGTAGACACAGGCAGTTGTTTACTGTCCGTTCTCGAGCAGAGAATTTGAAGGTTCGATTCCTTCCCCTGCAGCCAACCTTTCTTTGAAGGAATAACTATTTATATTATTGGCATCTGAAATAATGCAGTAACCCATTCTGGCGGTTTAATTCGACTGAACACTACCCATCCCATGTAATCAGTAGGATTTCTCCAATGTCTTTTTCGTAAAAACTCATTCATTGAACCACCAGTAGTAAGAACATCATCTACGATACATATTGGATCTTTTCTTTTTCCTGTTCCATGCTGATTGAGTAAATTTCCCAATTTAGTTCCACCTCTAGGAATTCCTATTGCCTCTTTAAATGGTGGTGAAATTTCCATAATCATTTGACTGATAGTAAACCATTCTGGATCTGATATGGCATCACACTCAATTTTCCATTTGAGGTCTAATCCCGAATGTGATACAAAATCTACTGATTGAAATAATTTATCCATGTTTCCTTAAATAAAAAAGAGTGCTAGTTTGCCCCTCTGAGTCCCTTGCAAAAATCAAATTCTACAAGTTTAATAATAGACTACCTTAACAGAAGATCACTAAGCGATTGACGAATTTCGCCGGTCTAGATGTTGAAAAGTTGTCATCTTTTCGCACTAGCACACAACACTCTTTATTTCATTTATACTTTGAAAATTGGTAACTTTTCTAGATACACAAGATCATCTTTATCATATCCAGCCTCTTCTAACAAGACCGCTATTTTACATACTATTTCACAATTTATTTTTTCTAACATTTTTTGTAATCCGATGATAGAACCACCAGTTGATACCACATCATCCACAATGCAAACTTTCTTTCCTTCTAATTTTTCAACATCACATTTATCAAGAACAAGAGTTTGAGCTCCTATAGTTGTGATGGATTGAACCTTCTCTATCATAGGATCAGTCATATATCCTTTGACAGATTTTCTCGCAACAACATATCCCAAATGTAATACTCTTGCAAGTGCATGAGTTAAAGGAATTGCTTTTGCTTCTGGACAAATTAGAACATCTATTGCATCTAATTCTTTAGGAAAATCTGGATGGATGGAAAGATGTAACGCACACCTTTCCACCAACTCTGTATCACCAAACATGACGAAACTCGCAATGGCGAGTTCGTCATTGATCTTTACTTTAGGAAGTTTTCTAGTAAGTCCTGCGATTTTTAAATCATAGAACTCATCTGTAAAAGTTTCTCCCCAAGCCATATTACACTCCTGCAAAAATCATTTGAGTTACAAATCCTGCAACCAATCCATAGAACGGATTGAACTTCATAGTTACAAAAGCAGTTGCACCAATTACCATTCCTGCTGAACCAAATCCATATGGCCCTGCAAATTCACCACCTTGTGCAATCGCACCGTTGATGTTTGTCATGAAAGTAACGAATACTCCAAGAACAAAAAGGAATCCTGCGATAGATGCACGATGTACATATTGTCCAATAACAGGAAGTAACTTGGTCAAAAGAATGACCGCCATTATACCCATCATAATACAAGATGCAACTATCGGCATTGGTGCAGCCGCAGTTCCAGAAATAATTGCTTCAACTGGGCCACCTCCAAAGAAAGAAGAACCCATATCTGCAAGACTAGAATAAATTGCAAGATGGTCTATGTTTGTATTCGCACCAGCAATAGACCCTGTAATTTTACCAAATGAAATGTTCGCACCGATATTCAAACACGCAAGAGATAATGCACCTAAGACAATATTCCGATTTGTCCAGAACTTCCACTCAATGTTTCCAACTGTGAATTTTTCTCTTGATTTGTCTACTACGATTTCTTCCAATTCTACACCTAACTTTTTTCTCAACTCTTCGTTGGTTTTGAGTAAGACATAAAATCCAGTAGAAATAATCACCGATGCAATAATTGTCCATGCCAAATCTTTTGTCCAGAACCAGACCATTAATGCACTCATCATAGAAACCATGCCAGTCCATTTTTCTGAATTGAACAAATCCATTGACACGTTTGCAAGCATCAATCCAACTCCTGCCATCATAGATGTGACAACAACTGGGCCGATGAACTGTACAAGCGCTTCATTCATTCCAAGTAACGATGGAATCAATAATAATGCAGCGCCCCAAAATATGAGAGACAACCTCTCTTTCATATCTTTACCTAGAGTGCCAGCAAGTGTAATCGTTTCTGCTTGAAACGAAATAGTTGCTACTGATGCAAATGCTATTGAACCTAAAATACCAATAACAAATGCAATTGCAGTAGGAAATGCAGCAAATCCAAAAGAGAGTGCTAAAATCCCTTGAGGAATACCATTAATCACAACTGCAATAGCTGTTAAAATACTTTCTAACAGACCTTCCATTTTATCCTTTCATTTAAGTTGCCCAACCCAATAAGATTGAGCAACATTTACTTACTTAATTATTTTACTGGAAATGGACTTGCAACACCCTTTACAAAATATTGCATCGTTTCCAGTTCTTGTCTTTTAAGAACACCGGCATCAATTTTAGTTCCATCTTGTTTAGTAACACCCTGAGAAAACGGATACCATGTATCGTACTTGTCATTGATCCAATCCATTTTAATTGTTTCAACTTTATTCACTACTTCGCCAGGTACACTTTTACCCCATGGCGACAATCCGACACAATTTTTTTGTAATCCCCAATTCCATCTTTGACCCATTTTTAACTTACCAGATGCAAGTTGATCAACGATGTGTTTGTAAAGAACATTCCAATTGAACATCATACCTGTGATGTATCGGTCTGGGCCGTTACTTCCCATAGGTGCATCATTACCCATACTCCACACCTCTTTACCATCAGATTTCCATGCTCTTTGTGCAAGGGAAACTACACTTGGTGAATCGGTTGTTGTATAGAGAATGTCATTACCATCATCAAGAAGTGCTTTAGCTGCATCCATATCTTTAGGTGGATCGAACCAAGAGTTGATCCATACGATATTAACTTTAATGTCTGGATTTACTGACTGGGCTCCTAGAGTTAGAGCATTAATGTTACGAATGATTTCTGGAATTGGATGTGAACCAACTACACCAATCCTATTTGTCTTTGTCAACATTCCCGCTGCAATCCCTGTAAGGTATCGTGCCTGAAATGAGTGACAAACGTAGTTGTCCATGTTTGTGTCATTGCCCTTATATCCTGTAGCGTGCAAAAAGATTGTATCTTTTTCTTTCTCCGCAACTTTCAACATATGATCCATATAACCAAATGATGTTGCAAATACAATGTCATGTTTTCTTGCAAGTTTACGAAATACTTTTTTGGAATCTGCCTCGGGCACCATCTCTACCATCGACACTTTATAACCATGTTTTGTTAAGGATTGAAATCCTTGATGATGTCGCATTGACCACCCACCATCATTCTTGGGCCCCACTAGAACATAACCAACTGAAGGTAATTTTTTACCAACGATACTCATACTAAAAACTGCAAACATTGCAGCCACCGCCACTAGGGCAATTATTTTCTTCATCTTTACTCCTTCCGAGCATTTAATGTTAAAGAGTTACCTTCCTGCAACTCCCCCTAAAATAATATATAGGAAACTTTAAAACTGTTCCTTTTCAGTTGAGCCATCCATTGCACTCAGATCCGAACTTCCTGTTATGACTTGACCAACTTGATCAAAATAACTAGCACCAACTTCACGTTGATGTTTTACAGCAGTAAATCCTCTGACTTGAGCTGCAAATTCTTTCTCCTGTAAATCTACAAATCCCGACATTCCATTGTCACGATAATTTTCAGACAACTCAAACATACTGTAGTTCAAGGAATGAAATCCTGCAAGAGTTATGAATTGAAACTTAACATCCAACTCTCCTAATTGATCTTTGAAAGTTCTGATTTCTTTATCACTCAACTTTGCTTTCCAGTTGAATGACGGAGAACAGTTGTATGCAAATATCTGATTGGGAAATACAGACTGAATATCTTTTACGAATTCTGTTACTTCTCCAATATCTGGAACTGCTGTTTCCATCCAAAGTAAATCACAGTAAGGTGCATATGCAAGTCCTCTTGCAACTGCTTGATCCATTCCTGCTTTGACTCTGTAGAACCCTTCTTTAGTTCTTGTTCCTGTTATGAATCTGTGATCTTGTAAATCTCCATCATTCTGCAACAATGCTCCTGCAAGTGAATCTGTTCTTCCAATTATGAGTGTAGGAACATCCATTATATCTGCAGCCAATCTTGCAGCAACAAGTTTGTCAACCATATCCTGAGTAGACACTAAAACTTTTCCACCCATATGACCACACTTCTTTGCAGAAGATAACTGATCTTCTATATGAACTCCTGCAGCTCCTGCTTCGATTAATGCTTTGACAAGTTCGTGAGTATTCAAAACTCCACCAAAACCTGACTCAGCATCTGCAACGATAGGTAGGAAATAATCTGTTTCCCTGTTGCCTTCCATAACTTGGATCTGGTCTGCACGTTGAAATGTATTGTTGATTCTTTTGACTACAGTAGGTACACTTCCTACTGCATATAGTGATTGGTCAGGGTACATTTGCAAACTGTCATTTGCATCTGCTGCAACTTGCCACCCTGAGAGGTAGATTGCATCAAGTCCTGCCTTGGCTTGTTGCATTGCTTGATTACCAGTTAATGCACCTAATGCACTAACATATTTTGTGTAATGTAATTTGTTCCAGAGTTTTTCTGCACCCTGTTTTGCTAACGTGTATTCGATCTTGACAGAACCACTTAACCTTTTCACATCTGCTGGAGTGTAAGGTCTTTCGGTTTGATCCCACCTTCCTTCTTTACTATAAACCATTTCAATCTTTCATTTTAAAATAAAAAGTGACGGCTCTGGGTGTTTTTTAAAACGTAAGTGGTCGAGACAACCCAACTCGCCAGGTTGATTTGTCGGCCGTCACTATTAAAACTGTTCCCTTCCACCCTCTCCGTATATATTGATGGTAAAAACACTATTCCCAAATGTTTTTCCCATTCCACGGCTCATTATCTTATGTACAAGGAATGAACCATGTCATACTGTATATATGATTATGATTTCTGACCTTGCCATTCCAATTCATATCCTAGTTCTTTTGTCTCAGAACAAAATTCCACTAGATCTGAAAATGCATTTTTTATTTCTTCAACACGGTGACTTTCTTCATGTGCATCAAAATCTTTCCAGTAGGTAATCAGTAAAAAATGATTTGTTTCATCTCCATAGTTTCCTAGACTTCCTTCTGGACTAACGAATCCTGCATAAGAAAAAACTTGTCCTGCAATGAATCCATCCTGTGTGTCTTTAGTTCTTGAACACACTTCTGCAATTGCCATCTCTACATCTTCAAATGCAAACCCATCCTTGAGTCTACAATCATTGAGTAACATTACTGATTCGTATGGTATTGTAATTGGGCCAAACATGTGTTTTCTTCATTGTATTAAACAGGAGCATTCCACCACAATTCATGTGGAAAATGAATCCAAGTATTAGTAGAATCCTTAGCCATTTCCTGTGCGAAATAGTGCGGTTCAAATCCTTCTGGAGCTTCATTGTTCCACCAAAGAGAACAAAATCTAATATCACATTGGATTTCCATTGGATTGCCTGCTCTCGGCCCAGTTATATGACTAGAAATTTTTTGGAATGTTTTGCCTGAATCGCAGATATCATCAACGATAAGAACTCGTTTATCTGTCTTTTTAGGTAAGTAATCTTCCCAACTTGGAAAATCTCTCATCGATGCTCTCACAGGTTTAAAGGGGAGTTTAAACCAATGAGACATCATCACGCCAGGAACTAAACCGCCCCTAGAAATTCCTACTATCACTTGAGGTTTGAAATTATCTAATACTATATCACGGCAAAGAACATTGATGTCTCGCCTCATTTCATCCCATGAATACCACAACTTCTTACTCATTTATATCTTCCATATAAAATTTAAGAAACAATTCTAATTACAATATATATGGTTACGGAATTACTGCTCCCGGCTTTGCATACATTTTGTCTACAGGAACCTCAAACACCTTTATCATTACATCCAATTGAATAAATCGTTTCCTACGAATAACCGTAACTGAAACTTTTTTACCAATTTCATATTTGCTCATTTCATCTGCAAATTCTATACTATTATTAATGGGTATTCCATTAATTGCCACAACTGTATCCCACAATTTCAATTCTTCTGGAATAGGTTTATCTTCACTTATCAATAATCCAAGAGTATTTGGAATATGTTTTTGATCGACTGTAGGATTCTTTTTTAAAATTTTATTCCTTTGTCGTTCATCTCCTAATGGAGTAATCATAATACCAAGCGCCCCCCTATCCACAATACCATGTTCTGACATTATTTCAATAGACTGTTTCGCAATGTCTGCTCGAATTGAAATTCCCAATCCTGCATTTTCATTTACTCTAGAAATCATCAAAGAATTAATTGCGACAATTTCACCTTTCATATTCAGAAGAGGCCCACCAGAATTTCCTTTGTTGATTGCTGCATCTGTTTGAACTGCTTTAACATAAGGGTGTCTTGCAAATCTATCTGTGTTTGAAAGAATTCCTTTAGTCACAGTCCATGTCATACCCATTGGATGACCCATCGCAAAAACTTCATCTCCTGTTTTCAATTCACCTTCTGCAAACTTGAGAAAGGGAACAGGGGTTTCTTTATCTGTTACTTCAAGAAGTGCCAAATCTGCAAGTGGATCTCTTCCTATAATTGATACTTCATGTTCTTCCCAATCATTTTCATCCCAATAAAATACTCTGATATATTTTTGATTATGAATGCAATGATAGTTAGTTATGATATATTGATTCTCTATCACAGCACCAGAACACGCAGAATTTTTTGTTGGGTTTATTGCTGGGTCTTCGAGCTCACTTATCATAATATAAACAATAGATTCTTTTACACGTTCTATTACCGATGACAGATCATTTTTATTTTCTTTAACTGATATGTTGTTACTATTGGTCGCACAACTAATAACGAATATAGAAAAACACATCAAGCTTAAAAGCCTGAGTATTTTCATTCGTGTCCTACCCCTGTAAAATTGTTTGTTGATCTTTTGGTTTCTCGTCAGGCGATGACTCTTCGGGCCCTTCCGGCTCTGCAGGCAACACTTCTAATTTCTCAATCGTCCCATTGTCTGACTTTGTTGCATTATCTAACGAATCCTGTAAAATGATTATTCCACGCATCGTATCATATTCTTCAATACATTCATATGCTTTCTTCATGTAAAGTTCTCCTACCGATACACCCATTCCTATCAATTCAATATATTTTTCAGTAGGAAATTCTACTCTTATCTTATCCAATACACAAAAACAATGTTGAACCATTTGTCGTTGAACAATAATTGGGGGCGATTTTCCAATCAATGCAGGATTCGCCATTAATATCCATCTATATGTTCCTTGATAACAAGCATTCACATTATCATAAACTAACTGTGTATTCCACTGTGTTGTTTTATTGTCTTCTGCTCTTACTGATGTAATATTTACAATGAATAAACTTACAACAATCAATATTAATAATATTATTAAAATACTTTTTATATAATTCTCTTTCATTATTCCTCTTTCTGTTACCAACCCATTATACTACCATCGGAAAGTTCATCGGATTCTGGAATCCATTGCATTGTTTCTTCTTCTCCTGTCCATTTAGCAGAAACCACAGGATATTTTCCCCATGTTCTAAGTACCGATTCTTCTCCTCCACGACATAATATTTTTGATCCATCTTCTAATGTTAGTTCTACTACTTTAACTTTTTCTACAATCAAGTCCATTATGTTATTGGTTTACTGAAATGTCTTTTCAGTATTCCTTTCTCATCTAATCGTTTTTCATATTTTGCAATTGCTTTAACAATCTTTCGATCATAGTAAACTACTACACCCAAAGCTCCTCCTAAAAATAATAATACTAATACTAATAATGTTGTTTCTGTCATGTTATGTTTCCCTGTTTTCTTGTTTTTTTCTTTCCTATGTTCTTATTATTTTCTTTGGTCTTCTTTTCTTCTTCTGCAAAAAGAAATCCCTGTTCTCTTTCTGATTTTCTATGTTTAGATTCAGGCCACCCCGATAACCATGAAGTGAATCTACTCCATACTGACATTTTATTTCCCCGCTTTAATTAAGTTTACTTCAAATTCATGAAGTCGTTTCCAGATGGATCGTAACTCTGTAATCGTTGTCCAGTTGTGAAGGAACAACGCAAACCCACCATGCACTCTACTGAACGCATTTGATACCTGTACCATCACTCCAAGTGTTATTGCACCAGTAAATAAACTCGGCCCCATAATGAGGTAAGGTGCAATAATCATAAACTGATCATAAAAAGTAACCCAACAATCAAAATAACCATAATGTAAATACAAACGATGATAGTTAAATTTGATTC
>Ga0206678_10002797_pt1 | contig 11010 bp, 11 predicted proteins | sample M180m12015metaG_FD_155453 | JGI IMG/M metagenome (GOLD analysis project Ga0206678, IMG submission 155453) | Ammonia-oxidizing marine archaeal communities from Monterey Bay, California, United States - M1 80m 12015 | ecosystem: Environmental > Aquatic > Marine > Intertidal zone | place: USA...
TATCGTCTATCCATTTCAGAAAGTTAAAGGGCTGTCTAATATTACTCATAATTTTAGTTTTAAATGGTTGCTATTACTTTTAGTTCTATTGCTATTGGAGTTGGTAAACTCTTTATTTCAATTGTTGTTCTGCAGGGTTGATTATCTTTAAAATACTCTGCATAAATTTTATTGTAGGTTTTAAAATCATCTTTCATATTAGTGAGGAATACTTGAACATCTACTATCTTTTCCCAAGAAGATCCTGCGTCTTCCAAAATAAAACGAATGTTTTCAAAAACAGAATGACATTGGGCTTCAATATCATAATTTTCTATCTCTCCACTAGCATTTAATGTAACTCCAGGGATTTCTGTTTGTCCAGCCTTTCTTGGCCCTACCCCAGATAAGAATAATAAATCCCCAACTTTTCTGGCATGAGGATATAGCCCTACTGCCTGAGGCGCTCTATCTGAATTAAATTTTTCTCCGTTCATCTCTTTAAATTTCTTTGTACATATAATAATGAGGGCCTATTCCTTGAATATCAAATAACTCACCTGTAATCTTAAACCCTGCAGATTTATAAAAATCTATTGCAACTAAACGAGCATTACACCACACCATATCACAATCTTCTTTTCTAAGCTCTTTAAATGCTTCTGCCATCAAATCTGAAGCATACCCTTTTCTTTGAAAATTAGAATCAGTTGCCATTCCTCTTAATCTGTATGCATTATCATACTTACTCTTTATTGATTTCTCTGGATAAAATGTAGCACATGTTACAATTTTATCATCTACAATACAAGCCATATGAAAAGTGCCTGCATCATAATCCTTTAAGTAGGAAGTAGTAGAAAGATCTTGTCCTTTTCTTAATTCAGAATGCCTTAAAGGTCTAATCTTCTCAACATCTACTTTATTTATTTCTACTTGCAATTGTGTTGTCATCTTTAAATTTTAACACATACATTTTTAGGTTCGGTAAAGAACTCTAAGGATTTAAATCCACCTTCACGCCCAACTCCTGATTGTTTCATTCCGCCAAAAGGAATTCTTAAATCCCTGAGCAGCCAAGTATTAATCCACACTACACCTGAATCAATATTAGCCGCTACTCTGTGGGCTTTACTCAGGTTTTCTGTAAAGATGGAAGCGGATAATCCATACTTTGGAGAATTAGCCATTTCCACAACTTCCTCTTCTGTTTTGAAAGGAATGACAGTTACAACTGGCCCAAAAATTTCTTCCTGGTTGATGTTGCAATCAAAAGGCAATGCTTCAATAATAGTAGGCTGAAGGTAGTATCCGTTTTTCAATTTCCCTTCTAGCACTTCTCTTTTCCCTCCAATTAATATTTTCCCTCCTAATTGTTTTGCCTCTTCAATTTTGGATAATATTTTCTCCATATGATCTTTAGAAACTACCGCCCCTAAATTAGAAGAAGTGTCTTTTGGATCACCTACTTTTAGTTTTGCTGTTTTGGCAACCAAAGCAATTTTAAACTTTTCATAAATCTCTTCTTGAACAAAAATTCGAGAACCACACAAACAAATTTGTCCTTGATTGGTAAAGGCTGCACGAGCAGCTGTGCTTACTGCTTTATCAAAATCAGCATCTGCAAAAATGATGTTTGGGTTTTTACCCCCTAATTCCAAGGAAAGTTTTTTGAACATTGGAGCAGTAACTGTAGCAATACGCTTCCCGGTAACCGTGCCCCCCGTAAAGGAAACAATTGGCGTATCCGGATGTGTGGTAAGTGGATCTCCTGTTTTACTTCCTAATCCATGAACGATATTCAATACTCCTTTTGGAAATCCCGCTTCAATACAAATTTTACTAAATAAATAAGCTGTCATTGGCGTAACTTCGGAAGGTTTTGCAACTACTGTGTTTCCTGTAGCAAGTGCAGGTGCAATTTTCCAAGTGAGTAAATAAAGAGGTAAATTCCAAGGAGAAATACAAGCTGCAACTCCTAAGGGTTGGTGCAAAGTATAGTTGATAGCCATTCGGTCCATTTCATGCATTTCAGAACTATCATGCAAGATTGCTCCGGCAAAAAATCGGATATTGGAAGAAGCTCTTGGAATATCCACATGAGCGGCTAAAGTTTCCGGTTTCCCGTTATCCTTACTTTCTGCTTTTATGAGTTCCTCTGAATGCTTATCAATGGAATCGGCAAGTTTCATAAGGATGTCCGAACGTTCTTGTTTTGTAGTTTTACTCCAACTTTTAAAAGCTTCTTTGGCAGCCGCTACGGCATTGTCAATATCTGCTTTATCAGAATCCGGAATTAAGGAATACACCTCACCGTTGGACGGATTGTAGTTGTCTAAATAGTTTCCGTTTGTTGGTTCTGCTAACTCCCCATTTATATAATTTAAAATCTTTTCCATTTACAAACTTGCTGTTCTTCCTCCGTCTACTGGCAGATTAATTCCGTTAATATAACTTGCTGCAGGGCTACATAAAAATGCAACTGCATTTGCAACTTCATTCGCTTGTCCAAAACGGGCTGCAGGAACCCCTGATTTCATAGCGCTTGCTATTTCTTCTTCTGATTTTCCTTGAACTTCTGCTTTCTTTGTAATCAAAGTTTTTAATCTGTTAGTATTAGTAAATCCTGGCAATACATTATTTACTGTGATTCCATAAGCCCCTAACTCAATAGAAAGTGTTTTGGCCCAAGAAGCAACTGCTGCACGGATAGTATTGGAAACTCCCAAACCAGCAATTGGCGCTTTTACAGAAGTAGAAATAATATTAATGATTCTTCCAAAACCTGCATTCTTCATTCCTTTTATAATTTGCTGAACCAAAATCTGATTATTAATTAAATGCATTCTGAAAGCCTCCTCAAAAGCATTGGTATTTGCATCTGTGATTGGACCGGCAGCAGGACCTCCCGTATTATTCACTAAAACATGATATGTCCCTTTTAGTAATTTTATTTCTTCTTTTAATTTTTCTGAATCTGAAAAGTCAATACAGATAAAAGAGTGGGTTTGCCCCTTACTTTTATCCAATTCGTTTAGCACATTTAAAAGTTTACTTTCATTTCGAGCAATAAGAGTAATGTTTGCTCCTAATTTTGCCAATTCAATTGCAGATGCCTCACCAATTCCTTGCGTGCTTCCGCATACAATTGCATTTTTATTTTCGAGTGATAATTCCATTTATTCTATAGTTATTATTTTCTCTATCGTTCCATCATCATAGATGTAAAATAGGGGTTCATTCTTAGTGCCTTTTGTTTCTCTGCCTAATACATCTGTAATTTTAATTAACTCTTTGTTTGTAGTGTGTTCTTCAATGCCCGTTCCACTACAGTTATTACTGAAATAATGTTGTGGGTCTATATCACCACTAGCAAGCGTCCAATTTGCAGTTGACCAAACTGCATTATCTACATTAATACAAGTAAGATTTGGATTGTATAATGACTGAAAATTAGTTACATTAATGTTATTTCCATTCCTTATATCAAGTGTTGTTAGTTCATTGTGAGAACAACCTAAAGAAGTTAAAGCAGTATTATTACTTACATCAAGGATTGTTAGTTGATTCAAATAACACTCCAAAGTAGTTAAAGCAGTAAAATCTTCTATTCCTGTTAAGTCTGCAATATTCAGCTGATAAACCTGTAAAGAAATCACTGTATTAATATTTGCAGTAGTTACAGAATCATCATTAGCTATTCCGTTCCCCATTCCATTATTCTCTAGGTGTGCTTCAAAATTATCATCAGGGACATAAGTTTGCGTATTACTTCCATTAGTAACAGTAAACTCTCCAATCATTCCATTTGGAATGTGAGGAGTGCAAACATATTGATACAGGCCTGCCACTTGAGGAATATATTGGAAAAAGGTATCTGCAGGCATTTGCCATACTTGATCAAAAGAAACTGCTCCAACAGGAATATTATCAGACGTTATAGTATGAAGCATCATTGGAAGTAGTCCAGCAAAAGGCTCCCACTCTATAGTGTCTCCCAGTTGAATTGTAATACTAGCTGGAACGAACTCATAATACCCGCCCCATACTCCTATTTTATGTATCGTTCCAGTTGAATTAAAAGAAGACAGAATAAATAATATAAGTAGTCCTTTTTTCATAATTTTATTTTTTATAATTAAAGCCTAAAGTTTGTTTTATATTTTGTGGTAATTCTGGTAAATAGGAGCGGGAAATCATCAGTGTAGAGATATTTGCCAAATCAGTAAATAGTTTATGTTTATCCACTGTCTGTTTTAAATATCCTTGCCCAGAACTTCCTCCTGTACCAATTTTTTGTCCTAACATTTTTTCTACCATTTGCATATGTCTAAACCTCCAAGTAGCAATTTTATGATCCATTTCCACCAAACTCCTCAGCAGTTGATAGGGTAAATGTAAAATTGGCTCATCTCTATACAAATTAATCAGTAGTGCTGACATAGTCGCTTTGTAAGAAAGAGCAGTTTCTCCCTCCTGCATTGCTTTGTTGTGCTCATTTTCATCCAATACTCTTTCAAAATACTTTCTGTTTTCATCAATCATGCGTATTCTAAGTGCTTTATCTTGATCAGTTAAGTTTGCTGATTTAATTCCTGCAATTTCTTTTTCCAACATTTCATTTACTGCCTCTTCATATTTTTTGGAAAAATCAAATTCTTCCATATTCAAAAACGGAATGCGTTCCAACCATTTTTCTGCTAGTCTAAGAAGCGAATTGCTTTCTTCCAAATTCAGGATTTCTTCCTTCTTTTCCCCTTCAAATTGAGAATGATACGGACACCCTCCAAGCTGATGTCTTTTCTTTATTTTAAGCCCCAACATTACTTCCAACTTTCGGAATTGGTGAGATTGAAACCCAGAGGCCGGAGAAAGGTGATCACGGAAATCCAAGAAATCCAAAGAAGTCATGGTTTCCAAAATATCCAACTGCCCAACTAGTGTTGTCATGATTTTATTTACCCTATCCATTCTCCTTACAACCACCCCAACAGAAGATTCATCAATTTTATCAGCTTTAAATAAATCCATTACCGATTGTATCTCATGCAAAATTTGCTTGAACCATAACTCATAGGTTTGGTGGATAATAATAAAAAGCATTTCCTCATGTGCGGCCTTCCCTTTTTTATCGCTTATTAGATGTTGAGCATCCAAAACCTTATCGAGCTGTAAGTAATTTATATAGTGTACTGATGTTGTTTCTTTTGACATTCTTTGTGATTTATAGTGGAGTAAAAGTAAGCAATCTGATTTAAAAAATCAAAGCTGAAATTAGTAAAAAAAAATAGCCTAAAATACTTAACGATTCTACCCAAAAAGAAAAATACATTTCCCGATTACTGACATCTGATTTTGCAATGAGAATTGAAGTCACAAAATACAGTAAAATTAATGCTAGTAAATTTGGTAAATTTATGCCCTCATTTATATATTGAAAAACAGCAATTATTGCACAAAAAAACAAAGCTGATATTGCAATAATTCTTGCTTTTACAGCTCCAAAAACGAGTGGGATTGTTCTTAATTCTTTATTATCAAAGTTTAAATCCCTAATATCAAAAGGAATAATAATGGCGAAAATCAATAAAAAACGAGTAAGTAAATGCAGGGTAATATTTTGAGAAAGTCGGATTTGATTTTCAAGCAATACTAACAGCATGGTGCTTATTGTCCATACCAAAGCAATTATAAATATTTTACTGCCTGGAATTTTTCTAAGCCCAAAAGGATACCCAACAGAAAGTACTCCAGAAACAACTATCACAATTTGAGTAGAGGGTTGAAATTCAAAAAATAAGCGTGCGCTTATCAATCCTCCCAACAACATAAGGCCATAAACAGCAATTTTATGACGATTCAACCAGTCTTTTCGGATATGAGTCTTTCCTTTTTTTATCCTGACTACCCTTTGAAAATTATAGGCAAACAAAGTAGCAAAAAACACAAACTGACTTATTTTATAGTTCGACTGAATACCCAATAAAATTTCTGTGCTTAAAGCAAGGGCAAGCACACAAAAAGCAACTAAAATATTGCTAAATATCAGAAAGCGAAAGAATGATTTCACTTTTCAAAAGTAAGAAAACTTAACTAACTATATTGACAATTCGTTTTGGCACTACAATTACTTTCTTAGGAATTTTTCCTTCCAAATAATGAGTGGTTTTTTCATGTTTCATCACCTCAGCCTCAACCTCAGTTTTCCCCATTTCAGCAGGTAAAGTAATTTTAAATCTCATTTTCCCATTAAAAGAAACTGGGTAATTTATTTCATTTTCCACCAAATAACTTGTGTTAAATTCTGGAAAATTAGCGGTTGTTACTGAAGTTTTATTGCCTAATTTTTGCCAAATTTCTTCTGAAATATGTGGTGCATAGGATGATAATAGAACAGTGAAATCAGTAATAATTTCTCTGTTATTGCATTTTTGTTCTGTTAGTTCATTTATACAAATCATAAACGTACTCACTACTGTATTGAATGAATAGCGCTCAATTTCTTCTTCTACTTTTTTAATGGTTTTGTGGAGTGTTTTAAGATTTTCTTTTGATGTTTTTTCTTCTGAAACTAAAAAATTATTTTCTCCGTCATGCACCAATCTCCAAAATTTACGGAGAAAATTATGAACTCCATTAATGCCTTTTGTATCCCATGGCTTGAACTGTTCCAAAGGACCTAAAAACATTTCGTACAAACGCAAAGTGTCTGCTCCAAAATCTTCTACCAATTTATCAGGGGTTTGTACATTATATTTTGATTTTGACATTTTCTCTACCTCATATCCACACAAATATTTCTCGTCATCATTCAATATAAATTCTGCATCCTTGTATTCTTCTCTCCAATTTTTGAAAGCTTCAACATCCAACACATCATTATCTACAAAGCTAATATCTACATGCAAACGACTCGTTTTATGTTCTTTTCTTTTATCAAAACTCACAAAATTATTCGTGTTTTTTATTCTATAAACAAATGAAGATCTCCCTAAAATCATCCCTTGATTGATCATTTTTTTGAAGGGCTCATCAAATGAAATAAAACCTCTATCATACAAAAATTTAGTCCAGAAACGAGAATACAATAAGTGTCCAACTGCATGTTCGGCACCTCCAATGTACAAATCTACTTGCCCCCAATAATCTGATTTTTCTTTTGCACAGAATTCATCATCATTTTTCGGATCCATATACCGCAAAAAATACCAAGAACTTCCTGCCCAGCCCGGCATAATATTAGTTTCCATTCTATCGCCCTCAAACACATTCCAATCTTCCTTTTTAGCCCTTGCTAATGGTGGTTCCCCACTTGAAGTTGGTAAATATTTGTCTACAAGAGGAAGAGTTACATGCTTTTCATCCTCCAAAATATAAGCCGTTTCTCCTTTGTAATAGACTGGAAATGGTTCTCCCCAATATCTTTGTCTGCTGAAAATTGCATCTCGCAAACGATAATTTATTTTTCCTTCGCCAAAACCTCCTTCTTCAATTTTTTGAATAGCTAAATGCATAGCTTTTTCAGCAGAAAGTCCACTTAAAAAATCTGAATTTACAATGTTGACGTTCTTATCTTCATTAGCCGTCTCACTCACATCAACTCCTTCAAAAATATTGATAATTTCCAATCCGAAATGGGTAGCAAAATCCCAATCTCTTTGGTCTCCACAAGGCACCGCCATCACAGCTCCTGTTCCATAAGATGCTAACACATAATCTCCAATCCAAACCTGTACTTTTTCTCCAGTAAAAGGGTGAATAGCATGCGCCCCCGTAAATACTCCACTCACGCTTTTATCCGCTTGTCTATCGCGTTCTGATTTTAATTTTGCAGTATTTATATACGATTCAACATCATTCCTTTGTTCTAAAATTGTAATCTTATTCACCAACTCATGTTCTGGGGACAATACTATAAAATTAACACCAAAAATAGTATCTGGTCGAGTGGTAAACACTTTGATTTTATCATCTGAATTTTCCAATTTAAAACTTACAGAAGCGCCTTTAGATTTTCCAATCCAATTCTTTTGAATCTCCTTAATAGCCTCCGACCAATCTACCGTATCTAAACCAGAAATTAAACGATCGGCATAAGCTGTGATTCTTAAGGACCATTGCTTCATTAATTTTTGTTCTACCGGAAAACCCCCTCTTTCCGAAATTCCCTCTTTTATCTCATCATTAGCCAATACGGTCCCTAACCCTTCACACCAATTTACCCAAGTATCCGACAAAAAAGCTAAACGATAATTCAATAACATTTTTTCTTTTTCTGCTTCCAAAAAATTATTCCATTGTTCTGCGGTAAATTTCGGTGTATTACTATCACAAGCCGCCTCAGAAGTAAAATTCCCTTTCTTTTCAAAGTAGTCCGCTAAATCAGAAATAGGCAAAGCTTTATCCTCTGCATTACAATAATAAGAATTAAACAATTGCTTAAAAATCCATTGTGTCCATTTATAATAATTCGGATCAGAAGTTTGTATCTCTCTGCTCCAATCGTACGAAAACCCAATTTGGTCGAGTTGTTTTCTGTATCTATCTGTATTGTCTTTAGTTGCAATCGCAGGGGGAATGCCTGTTTGAATAGCATATTGTTCGGTAGGCAAACCAAAAGAATCATATCCCATAGGATGCAATACATTAAATCCTTTTAATTTTTTATATCTAGCAAAAATATCAGAAGCAATATACCCTAGTGGATGTCCTACGTGTAACCCTGCTCCTGAAGGATAAGGAAACATATCCAATACATAATATTTTTCCTTATTTGCATCTTCTGAAACCTTGTATGTTTCATTTTCACGCCAATAAGTTTGCCACTTCTTTTCTACCTCATTAAAATTGTACTCCATCCCTATTTTTATTCAGTATGCAAAGTTAATAAATAACATCCATTAGTAATTTGTATTTTTATATTTTAGCCACCTATATGAAAACAAGCAGCAACAAATCATTAAACAGAAGACTAATCTCTTCTTCAGCTTCAGTTGTTATTAGCTTATCACTTGTTTTATTTGTGGTTGGTCTACTAGGGTTAGTTCTGATAAATGCACAAAGACTATCCAATTATGTCAAGGAAAATATTGGCTTTACCATCATGCTAAAGGAAGGGGTAAATGAAATGGAAATAATGAAATTTCAGAAAGTTTTGGATGCTTCTGATTTTTCAAAAAGCAGCTGTTTTATTTCAAAAGAACAAGCAACAATTGATTTACAAAAGGATTTAGGAGAAGATTTTGTTTCTTTTTTAGGTTACAGTCCCTTATTAGCATCCATTGATGTAAAGCTAAATGCTACTTATGCAAATACGGATAGCTTATCGGTGATCAAAACAGAATTGAGGAAAAGTACAGCTGTTCATGATGTTTTTTATCAGGAGAATTTAATAGATAAGCTCAATAATAATGTTAACCGACTTACTTTTTTTCTGCTTTCATTTTGCCTTTTATTATTTATTATTTCCTTTGTGCTTATTAATAATACAATTAGGCTTTCAGTGTATTCCAAACGATTTTTGATTCGCACCATGCGACTAGTTGGTGCAACTAATAGTTTTATTCAAAAACCTTTCTTAATAAAAGGAATATATCAAGGAGTTTATAGCTCTATTTTTGCTATTTTTATGCTAATCAGTTCCATTCAACTTATACAAAGTGAAACAGCAAGTATGCTAAACATTACTGACTTAAAAATAATTAGCCTTATCTTTATTCTGATATTTATTTCAGGATTTTTACTCAGTTGGGTATCTACATTTTTTGCAGTAAGAAAATTTATAAACCAAAACGAAAGCGAACTTTACAACTAAAACATTACCTATGGATTTTGCATTTTCAAAAAAGAATTACATTTTATTATTTGTTGGCTTAGCATTTATGGCAAGTGGACTTATTCTGATGGTTGGAGGAAGGTCAGAAGATCCAACACAATTTTCTTATGAAATCTTCAACACTACTCGTCTTACTATAGCTCCTATTTTACTTGCGGCAGGTTTTATTATTGAGATATTTGCTATAATGCACAAGGGGAAAGAGGTTTAATCTATGGATATTATTAATGCAATTATCCTTGGAATAATTCAAGGGTTGACTGAGTTTTTACCAGTTAGCAGTAGTGGTCATTTGGAAATTGCAAAATCCCTTTTAGGAGAAGGAAAGGTTGCTGAAGAAAGTCTGCTTATGACAGTAGTTTTGCATTTTGCCACAGCACTTTCAACTATAGTAATTTTTCGAAAAGATTTAGCAGTCATTTTTAGAGGACTATTTCAATTTAAAAATAATGAGTCATTTCAATTCTCTTTAAAAATCGTACTCTCTATGATTCCAGCTGCATTAGTTGGAGTATTATTTAATGACGAAGTTGAAGCGCTTTTTGGAGGTGCATTAACATTGGTTGGTAGCATGCTACTAATTACGGGGCTACTATTATTTTTGGCTGACAAAGCCAAGGCATCATCAAAACAAGTCGGTATAAAAGAAGCTATACTTATAGGTGTTTCACAAGCCATTGCAATACTGCCTGGAATTTCTCGCTCAGGTGCCACTATCTCAACTGCAGTAATTTTAGGAATAGATAAAGAAAAAGCAGCCCGGTTTTCTTTTTTAATGGTTGTTCCTTTAATTTTTGGAAAAATGGCAAAAGATATACTTTCAGGAAATATTCAGTATGAAAGCGCGACATTCTTACCCTTACTCATTGGCTTTATTTTTGCTTTTTTTACTGGCCTAGTCGCTTGTAAATGGATGATACAATTGGTAAAAAACAGTCAGTTGAAATATTTTGCATACTACTGCTTTGCAATAGGAAGTATTGTAATTGCATCAACCCTTATTTAATATGTCCTATTTTCCTCAAACAGCAGAAGAATTTTTGACAGGACAAATTTTTTTAATTGACAAACCATTTGGATGGACATCCTTTGATTTGGTGAAAAAGGTAAAAAACCTCATCAGAACAAAATACAACTTGAAAAAAATAAAAGTAGGACATGCCGGTACTTTAGACCCCCTAGCGACAGGCCTACTT
>Ga0206678_10002807_pt1 | contig 10983 bp, 8 predicted proteins | sample M180m12015metaG_FD_155453 | JGI IMG/M metagenome (GOLD analysis project Ga0206678, IMG submission 155453) | Ammonia-oxidizing marine archaeal communities from Monterey Bay, California, United States - M1 80m 12015 | ecosystem: Environmental > Aquatic > Marine > Intertidal zone | place: USA...
TTAGGGGCTTTGCAGCGGATATGTCTATCGCTGCACCTTCCAGGCGTTTTTTGGTAGCGTTGCTGCAGCAACTGCGAGCCGATGAAGCAGAAAATTTGAAGGCATTACAACAACGCTCATACCCGTTACAGCAGTTGCGCAAAGTAGTGGAGAACGACTTTGCCGCGAGTAGAAAACAAATTGAAACCAGCAATAGAACCCATCCCATTGAGTTAGCAGAGTGTCTCAATGAACATTTGGATTCCAGTATGATCCTGGTAAACGAGTTGGCAGTGACACTCGATAGCCTGAACTTACAGGTAGCCGGGAGTTATATTGCAGGCAGTCATGCCGGTGGCCTGGGTTTTGCTCTTGGAGCTGCTTTGGGAATCAAGAGAGCATTGCCAGAGAAATTGGTCATCGCGCTGATTGGCAATGGTTCCTATCTATTCAGCAATCCGGTCTCTGCCCACTTTGTTGCTCAGGCCGAGCAGTTGCCAACCCTCACTATCATTGCTAATAATGAACGCTGGCATTCAGTCCATTCTGCTACTGCGGGTATGTATCCTGACGGATACAGTGCTAATGCTGAATCAATGCCGCTGGTGGACCTGGCGCCGTCACCAGAGTTTCATAAAGTCATCGAGACTTGTGGTGGGGTTGGTAGATTGGTAGAAACTGTCCAGCAACTCCCTGAGGCCATGGCCTGGGCTATTGATCTGGTTGTTGCAGGACGTTCTGTATTACTTAATGTGTTAACGGACCCCTGGAATCGAGTGTGAAAGCAAAATTTGCTATTTGCTGTGTCTAGGAGGAGATAACCACTGACGGGTTAGGAGGGTTTGATTTGGAAGATCGAGCACAATTTGCAACACGTTGGGGCTTTGCTTTCGCTGCGATAGGTAGTGCGGTCGGCTTGGGTAATATCTGGCGTTTCCCCTTTATGGCTGGCGAAAACGGTGGTGGGGCATTCATAACACTGTATTTCATTTTTATACTCTTGTTCGGTATCCCGGCTTTGATAGCCATGATATTGATCGGTCGAAGAGGAGGCAAAAGCCCTGTCGGCAGTACAGAAGGGTTAGCTATTGCCAGCGGGCATAGCCAGAACTGGAAGTGGTTGGGTTGGCTGACATTAAGTGTAGCTTTTTTTGCGCTAACGTTTTTCAGTGTTGTTGCTGGTTGGGTGTTAGCTTATCTGGTGAAATCAATCTTTGGTGAACTGGTCCAATTATCCCCTGCTGAATCTGTAGACTTGTTCAATCTGGTGAAATCTGACCCGCTAGGGATGGCATTCTGGCATGGTGTCTTCATGGTTCTAACCATGTCTATCGTTGGTAGGGGGGTCCGGGCTGGGGTTGAGCGGGCAGTGAGCCTGATGATGCCGGCTTTATTCGTGATTTTACTTTTTCTAGTTGCCTATGCAGCGGTGACCGCTGATTTTTATTCGGCAGTCCAGTTTATGTTTGTACCGGACTTCGACCGGCTTGATTCACAGGTAGTCCTGCTGGCATTGGGTCAGGCGTTTTTCTCTTTGAGTGTCGGTGGTGGCGGAATCATTGCTTACGGGGCTTATCTGCAACGAGAAGCATCAATTCCGAAAACAGCAGTGCTGATCGCCTCTGCCAATGTCTCCGTCGATCTGCTTGCAGGCCTGGCTATTTTTCCGATTGTTTTTTCCTATGGCCTGCAAGCGGGAGCGGGTCCTGGACTCTTGTTTGAGGCCTTGCCGGTTGCCTTTGGCCAAATGCCAGGAGGGCAGATTGTCGGCTCACTGTTCTTCGTATTGGTGCTGTTTGCGGCACTTAGCACCTCCATTTCAATGCTCGAGTCGGTGGTATCCCGATTGGTGGAAAGGCCTGGAGCAAGCCGAGCGAGAATGACATTAATAGCAGGCAGCCTGATCTGGTCTATCGGTCTTGGATCAGTGTTTTCATATAATTTGCTGGCTGATTTTGAACCGCTGGGTTTTATCACAATGTTTGAAGGTTTTACTATTTTCCGATTGGTGGATTTCTTTGTGGTAAATGTATTGATTCTTACCAGTGCCTTGCTCCTCACCCTATTTGTCGGTTACGTCATGTCCAGACAGGCAACCCAGGAAGAGTGGGGAGGAGATCATGTTCTATTCAGGCTCTGGCGGTTTAATATGCGTTACATCGCGCCGCCGGTGATATTTTTGATTTTTGTCGTCACCATGATCGGACAGTGATTGGCATTGGTGCCGTGTCTCGACTTGGCGATAACACTAATGAATAAGTTAGCGATCATCAGTAGATCAGGTGCGTGGTGTATTAGTTTGCTCCCGGTAGTTTAGGGAGATAAAGTCCTAGGGTTCGCACCTGTCGGGGGAATGACTTGGAAGAAACAGAGCAATCGGTAGAGAAGATGCTACCCCTTTGGGTTGTCACGGTGCCATTGATTGGATTGATCGGGTTAATCGTGTTTGGGTTGATACTGCCACCTCTGGTCAGTCAGTCGCCGCCCCTGGCGCTGGAAATGGTTTTTTTACTGGCCGCTTTTTTTGCTGTTCTGGTGCTACGCCTGGCTGGCGTTGCCTGGCAGCAATTACAATCGAGTATTGTCGAGCGAATGCGCGCCGCTATGCCGGCATTTTTTATACTGCTCTTTATTGGCGCCCTGATCGGTAGCTGGATAGTGTCTGGAACCATCCCCATGCTGGTCTTCTGGGGATTAAAGATAGTCCATCCAGACTACTTTTACCTGACCGCTTTTCTTGTCCCTGTGCTGTTTTCATCATTAACTGGGACCAGTTATGGATCGGCAGCGACCATCGGCGTGGTCTTGATTGGTATCGGGTCAGCACTTGGGGCCGATTTGGGAATTGCAGCCGGCGCGATTATCGGCGGGGCCTATTTTGGGGACAAAATGTCACCGTTATCAGATACGACTAATCTGGCTGCAATTGCCTGCGATGTTGACCTTTATGGACATATTCATTCCATGTTTTACACCACACTACCATCGGCAATCTTAGCGGGTATCTTATTTTATATGCTTGGATTCAATGCCAGTAGTGATTTTGCTATATCGGATAGCAGTCAGTTGGATAGTTTATTGCAGGGACTCAATATACTCTTTGACTTCAATGTTCTGCTGTTGTTACCTCCGTTAATTGTTCTGGCAGGCAGTTTGCTTAAACAACCTTCTCTGCCCACATTACTATTGTCGATTGTCATCGCAGTTATACTGGCACTCCTATTTCAAGATTATCCCTTGTATCAAGTTGGTGAGGCACTGAAGTCCGGGTTTAATGTCAATGCCATGGCTGCGCATAGTGAGGTATCTGCAGGCGTGATTGAATTGGTTAACCGGGGTGGGATTTACTCTATGAGTGAGCCTATATTCATTGCCTTTCTAGTGTTTTTCTTTATTGGTGCTGTAGATGCAGTGTCAGCTATCCCTCGGGTAATACAAAGTCTGCTGCGTTGGAGTGATCGACCCTTAACCACCGCATTAACGGCGCTTTTTTCTACCGGTTTGGTGAATGCCATATCAAGTAACCAGTATGCCACCAGCTTCATTGTTGGTGATGCCTTCAGGCGAAAGTTCGATCAAGTCGGAATAGATCGCAGAGTCCTGTCTCGCTCTCTGGAGGATTATGGCACTATGATTGAGAGTCTGCTGCCTTGGACAACGACCACCTTGTTTATGGTGGCAACATTGGGCGTGGCATGGTCAGATTATTGGCATTGGCAATTGCTCAGCTTGATTAATTTAGCAGTTGCGCCGCTGGTGCTGGTGTTAGGTATTGGGTGGTTCAGGCGTTAGCGCAGCGCAGAGAAGCGGCTAGAATTTTTTACTGCCTCATTTTTGTTGTATTAAGAGCGTTTCGGTAAACTCGTTTCTCTAAAGTAAGCCGTCATTATAAGGCCATGTTTCGTGCATGGGGTTGAGAAAACCGACCGGGTTAGAACAGAAACCTCAAACCGAGTGTTGCCGTGAAGGAGTTTGGGTCATCACCGTTGCTGTTGGCGAAAACTCGGGTTTTGCCGAATGTTCGATCGTATTTAAGATCGGTATATAAAGCCATAGCGCGGTTAAATTCATACCGAACCTGGATACCCAGTTCAGCATTGGAAAGCCCTGACCCTATGTTTCTTTCAAGATCGGTTTGCGCAAAAAAGATGGCTTCGACATAGGGTTTTGCTATCAGTTTCTGAGTCAGGAGGAAGTCTTTTTCGTATTTCATGGCAAAACTTAAATCGCCTTCTTCGCTGATAAAAAGGTGAATTTCAGTTTCAAGGAAATAGGGCGCTAGGCCCTCGAATCCAATTACCGCGTAGATTAATGAATCGGGTTGGGTGTCGAGGCGAAGCCCGATTTGAGCGTCCCAGAAGGTGCTGATAGTGTGACTGAACAGCGCGGTAAATTGCGCCTCGTCTTTTTCAGTCGGGTGTGGCATTTTGTTAAATTTTAGTCGAAGTTTGTTCTCATCTGTACCCACCCTGCCATCGAGGTCCCATTCGAGTAGTCCTTGAGCTTCCTGAGAGAGTCGTAGGCCTGTCTCTAATTCATAGGCGTGATAGAGACTCTGATTCGCTTGTTGCTCACTCTGAACCACTAGGGGTAGGAAACAACCAACGCAGAGCACAAGCAAAAAATGTTTAGTACCCATGATGAGCCTCCTCAAGGGCAGGCTGGACCTGTTCAGCTGGGGCCGCCATTTTCAGTTGCTGGTTGACTGGTGGCTCTGTAATGGTAGGCGCTGGGCCGAAATCTGCTCGAACTTTTCCCTCCTCCAGTGTTGCCACCACAATCTTCGTCATCATACCCGCCATCATGTGGTAGAGGAGATGGCAATGCAAAGCCCATTCTCCAGCTTCGTTGGCGGTCAATAAGGCAGAATAGCGGTCTCCAGGCGCGATGATAATCGTGTGTTTGTTTGGCAGTTTAGACAGAGGTTGACCGTTTTCCAGTTGTACAAACATACCGTGCAAGTGCATGGGATGTGCCATCATGGTGTCGTTGATAAAGGTTAAACGCACCCGTTCACCGTATTCCAGCCTTAAGGGTTCTGAGTCTTCATATTTTTTACCGTTGAGTGTCCAGATGTAGCGTTCCATATTGCCTCCTAGGCGAACGAGAATCTCCCGCTCAGCCTGGCGCTGATCTTTTTGTTCGCTAAAATAGCGCAAGTCTTTGTATGCCAATGCTCGTGACCCATCAGGTTGATTGGTTCTGGCCCAACCACTGCCAGGAACTCCGGTGTTGAAATTTCCTTTTAATATTGAGGTCTCAAGATGAGTTGATTTCATTGCCCCAGTCGGCCCAGTGTGGTCGATGGTATGATGGTGGTTTGATGTGAGGGTTGCCGTTTCCTCATGGTGTTGGGCATGAGTTGCAGGCTTTGTGGTCATCTCTTTTTCCATCCCCATATCCATACCCATATTGTGGAGGATGCCCATATCTTGCAGGGTCAAATCAGATCTTTGCCGAAGTCTTGGTGTATCGCCCTTCATACCCGAAAACGGCGCGAGCGTACCCAGCGCTAGGCCCGAACGATCAAGGGATTCACAGACGATGCTAAATGCTTTGTTCTCGGTCGGTGTTACGATGACGTCATAAGTCTCAGCAACACCAAAACGGAATTCATCTACTGATATAGGCTCTATTGCTTGCCCGTCGGCACTGATTACCGTCATCTTCAACCCGGGGATGCGGACATCGTAAAAAGACATGGCGGAAGCATTGATGAATCGAAGTCTAATGCGCTCACCGGGTTTGAAGAGTCCAGTCCAGTTCTGATCTGCCGTTTTACCATTAATTAAAAAAGTATAGTTACCAATATCGGAGAGATCGGAAGGCGTCATTCTCATTTTACTCCACTGTAGGGTGGTATCCAGAGCATCCTTGAAGCCGTGCCGTTTTACATCGGTTAAGAAATCGCCGATGGTTCTGCGAGTATAAGTATAGTAATCGCTGGCTTTTTTTAGGTTCGCCATGATCGTATTAGACTCGTCTTGATGGAAATCTGAGAGCAGGACGACATAGTCCCGATCTGCATCATGACTTGCAGGTGTGTCGCCGTGAATGATGATAGAGCCATAGTGCCCATCCTGTTCCTGGCCCATAGAATGGGCGTGGTACCAGTAAGTCCCGTCCTGGCGAACTTTAAACCGGTAGGTGAAGGAGTCTCCAGGGCGAATCCCGGCAAAGCCATTAAGCCCCGGGACACCGTCCATTTCGCCTGGCAAAAGCAGGCCGTGCCAGTGAACCGAGGTGTCGACCTGCATGTTATTGGTAACATGAATAACGGCTTCGTCGCCCCGAATAAATTCCAGTGTTGGGCCAGGGATGCTGCCGTTTACGGTAATGCGTTTGCGGGGTTTATCCGTAATAGTGATGACTTGTCGATCTATAACCAGGGAGTATTCCTGGATTCGGCCCATCGCCGGTGACGTTAAAGCCGATAATAGGCCCAGTATTATCATCCCGGCCAAGGATTTGGTCTGCATTGTATTTCCTTAGTAGTCGGTATCTGAGTTCAGCAGATAAAGTGCAGGTATCTGTTCTCGAACAGGAGCTCAATGATTGCTGAAATGCATGTCGCAGAGAAAACTAATCAGGCGATGGGGATTCGCTCAGGGCGTTGTCGGTAAGGTTCATGGAGATTGTGTTGCGGGGTTAACGAGCGGGTTCCAGGCTCGGTTAATGCATAAATGATACGGGAAAGGATGGGATAAACTTGAGTTTCGGCACAGCTATTGACCGCGCAATAGCAGGGCTCATCACATTGATGAGTCAGTTGCTCTTTGTTACTCGGTCGATCACCAAAGGCATTGCAGCAATCATCTTGGTGACGCGGTTCAGACTGATCAGCGCTAGTATGATCAGCATGGGATTGCATGTTGCTGTGCGGTGGCGCTGTTTCGCTGGCCAAGTGTGGCTTGGCTGCGATCTGACTCGATGAAGATACGAGTGCAACTAACACCAGGATATGAATTCGTGTTCGGTACATGGGGCATAGTATATTCTATTTTGAAAACAGTAAATCGATTATTTTCTACGCTCAAGCGCCTGTATTGTCATGCTCTAAATCACCCGGTTATGTCCGCTGTGTAGTCTGAGCGGCACCCTTTCAGCACAGAGTCCGATCGCCATTGACGCTGTATGTTACAGTCAACTTCGTAGTAAACGCCCAGGTGTAGCGCCGCTGTATTCGTTGCTGGTTAGCAGGATCTCGCCATTGACGACGGTATTGAGGATCCCGTCAGCAGTTTGCTTGAGGCGAGTAGCGCCGGCTGGAAGGTCGTGGACTACTTCGGGCATCTGTGGGCCTATCGTATCTGGATCAAAAACCACTACATCGGCAGCCATACCCTCGCGAAGCAGGCCGCGGTCGTGCAAACCCCACATCGTGGCAGTGTTATAAGTTATTTGGCGTACTGCGTCCTCCAGTGTCAAGGCTTGTTTTTCGCGTACCCAGTAGCTCAGCAGGTGAGTCTGCAGTGAACTGTCCATGATTTGTGATACATGCGCGCCTGAGTCTGAAAAAGTTACTACCGAGCGTGGGTGCTTGATCATCTCCAGAACGTCGTCCTGGTTTTCGTTAGCGATAGGTGTGCGGAAAAACATCTTCATATTTCTTTCTACTGCCATATCGATCATCAGCTCGACTGGATCAATACCTTTACTAGCGGCGAGTTCTGCCATGGAAGGTTTGTCATAGACCATATCGTCCATGGCATAAACGCGATTCCAGTTTGGGGGCCTTAGTTCAGCCCCTACGATTCGCGGACCGGTGTATTTTTGATTGGCAATGCTAATAAGTCTGGCTTTGATAGCAGGATCCAGCAGCTTGGCTTTTTGCTCGGCCAGAGGCAGCGCCCGGATATCACGCCACAACTCCCAATTATCAAATGGCAGGTTACTTTCGAAAGACAGTATGTTGTTCAAGGCCCGACTGTGAACTTGAGCGTACATTCGTCCACCTGCCTGGGCAGTCTCGTCTAACAGGTCAAAGTAGGCCCGCCAGAAATCCGGGGCAATGCTAAGACTGAACATACCCCAGGTTTGGGTTACACCCGATTCGACTGCTAGGTCTCGCAAGCGCTCGTGATACTCCCGGATTCTAGCCGGGTCACGCCCCGGCGCTTCTCCGGCAATTTCGAATATGCCTTTACCAGTTTCGCCCACCGCATTCACAATGGCGCGAACTTCCTGCCAGTTGGCGAGGCGGCTGGCAACGGGCTTATCGTCAGCAGTGGTGTGATTAAAGGTCCGCGAAGTAGAAAAGCCAATGGCACCAGCTTGCATGGCTTCTTTGACCAGGGTCTGCATTTTCTTTATATCATCTTCACTGGCCTCTTCGCTAAATGCCCTTTCACCCATGGTATAGGTGCGTAATGCTGAATGACCTATGTAACCGGCATAGTTAATCCCTTTGGGCAGATTGTCGACGGTATCGAGGAACTCAGGGAAGGTTTCCCATGTCCAATCTATGCCTTCTAGCATAGCGTCGCGCGAGAGATCCTCGGCTCGTTCCAGATTACGGAACACCAAATCAGCATCTTCTTGCTTGCAGGGTGCAAGGGTGAATCCACAGTTTCCCATAACGACGCTGGTGACTCCGTGATAGCAGGAGCAAGAGCCAATGGGATCCCAGAAGATCTGCGCATCCATATGAGTGTGCCCATCGACGAAACCGGGAGAAACGATATGACCTTCAGCATCGATAGTCTGATGGCCCTTTTCGTTAACGCGCCCTATTTTGGTGATTTTACCCGCCTCAATAGCAATATCTCCGCGGTACCGTGCACCGCCGGAACCATCTATGATCGTCCCATTCTTTATGACTAAGTCGTACGACACATTAACCTCCTATAGCCTGGCCTGTTCTCTTTTAAGTCATTAATTATAATGAAATCAGGTTACCAGAATTAAGTTTTGGCTGATTCTACGTTAACACAGAAAAGGCTTTGTTTTGTTCTGGTTCCTCCTACAGCCTGTTGCTGTGATTGTCGGAGTCTCCTATAGATGAATTGCTCGTTTGCAATAAAGTCGTTCAGGACCATTCATTTAACCGATGAGGCGGGGTCAGCTCATCAGGTGTGGCCGGGCTGCAAGGCATGTTTTAGAGCGAAACCCGGCGCAGGAATAATTTTAGTTTGATCAATTCATCAGCAGGCTTAGGGTTCGGCATGGGCATGGTCAAAAGTGGTTTTGCCGGAGGTATGGGTTATTCTGAGGTGGGATTCCCTGAGTTCTAAAGGGCGTCTTTGGGGTTGTTATCCAGCATGATATCAACGATTTTTGCTCCAGTGATGGCCTGTAATAGAGAAAAAGTCACAGGCACACCCGAAGCATCGTTTCCCGCGGCGGGATAAATGGTCTCGTGCCTGGACAGACGCTGATCGATCAGGATATCTAAATCATCCAGACCAAAAGGGCAGACGCCACCGGGTTTGAAACCGGTTACCTGCAGGGTCTCCGATGCTTGCGCCATGCGAACTCGACTGCCGATTATGGTTTTTGCCTTTTTGTTGCAGATGCGCAGATCGCCGGGACAAACCGCCAGATAATAGCTACCTGTTTTGGCTTTGAGCAGCATGGATTTTGCTATTTGCCCAACCTCGACTCCGATCTGGTTAGCAGCAGCCTCTGAAGAGGGCGTGCTGCCAGGAGCAAATTCCAGCGCTACCAGATTGTTTTCGTTGAGAACACGTTGAACCTTTTCGGGGATCACGGCAGATGCTTGTTGATTATAAAGAATGGATCGACATTAGCCGAACAACTCTTTGTAGGTTTGGACGTAATACCTCATGTCGTCGGGTTTAACCATACTGACTCTGGACCAGGTCTTAAAGGGAGGGAAGGGCCTGCCAACCTTAATACCTCTCTCGAGTAGTTTTTCGTTTACGGTGCGCAGATCTCGACCCGTGTCAAAAAATACGAAATTGGCATGAGATGGGGTGCTCTTTAAACCCAATTCTTTGACCATGTCTTCGACCATGACTTTTGATTGCCGCAGGTTTCGACGGGTAAAATTCTGGAATTCGTCATCCTGGTAGCTCGCGGTGGCTGCCGTAACGGCTAGAATATTTAGAGAACCGGTCCCTTTCGCCTCGATGTCCTTTATGTGATCAGGGTGAGCAAAACCAAATCCGATTCTCAACCCGGCCATACCATGAATTTTTGATGCGGTTCTTGAAACCAGGATATTCTTGTGGCCCTCGCGAACCAGGCCGATCATGCTGCTGTAGGAAGGGTCTTCAACGAATTCATAATAGGCCTCATCAACGAGCACCATACATTTTTGGGACACTTCGAGCACAAACTCTTCCAACTCCTTTTTGGCAACAATAGAAGGAATAGGGTTATTAGGGTTGACGATGTAGACGAGTCGGGTGTCTTTCCGAATCGCCCGTTTCATGGCAGCAAGATCAATATTCATATCTGAACGGACCGGTACTCTGATTATCTCTGAGCCCATTGATCTGGCATATCTTAGAATCTGCTGAAAGGTAGGGTCGGGTGTGACCACTGAACCACTTTCCATATTGGCAATTAAGCTGGCCACCTCAAGAATCTCGCCAGAACCGGAACCGATAGTGACTTGTTCTTTTGGCAGGTCGTTTAATCCTGAAATGACGCCATGTAATTCCTGCCTGGCACGGAAGTTATAGTGGCTTGATTTATCCAGGTTATTGTAAACAGCGTTCAGGGCCACACGAGACATGCCGTAGGGGTTCTCGTTTGTTCCTGCCCTTATGATGTATCCAGGGCGTGTTGCTAATTCGTTGGCGTTTAGTGCGGCTGACAGACTTTTCGGCATAGCAGCAGCACCGAGCAGCAGGGAGCTTCGAAATAATGCCTCGCGGCGGGTAAGGGACAAAGTCATGAGGGGAACGTTTCCTTATTGCTTTGAGCCTCATATTGAGGCTTTATGCTTAAAAGTGTCAACAGGGATTCGTAATTCTTTTATCGGTGCAGTTGAACGAGACAGGATTAAATGCTTGGCTTGATGAATTCACAAACGAA
>Ga0206678_10002810_pt1 | contig 10981 bp, 9 predicted proteins | sample M180m12015metaG_FD_155453 | JGI IMG/M metagenome (GOLD analysis project Ga0206678, IMG submission 155453) | Ammonia-oxidizing marine archaeal communities from Monterey Bay, California, United States - M1 80m 12015 | ecosystem: Environmental > Aquatic > Marine > Intertidal zone | place: USA...
GAAGTTAGTTATTAGCCCAATGTCAGGCATACATATTTGACAAAGATTTTCAATTTCTCCAATATGATTTGCGCCCATTTCTATAACAGCAATTTCAGTATCAGGTTTTATATTTAATAAAGTAAGAGGAACGCCAATATGGTTATTTAGGTTTCCATAAGTACATAATGTATTATATTTTTGAGAAAGAATATTACAAATAAGCTTCTTTGTAGTTGTTTTTCCATTACTACCAGTTAATCCAATAACCTTAACATCAGACTTTGATCTATTGTATTTTGATAAATTTTGTAATTCTTTTAAGGAGTTTTCAACAAAAATTATTTTATCATTTTGGTTTTTTAATTTAGGATCATCAACTATTGAAATTTTTGCCCCTAAATCTAAAGCATCAAGAGCAAAACTATTTCCATCAAAATTTTCGCCTTTTATTGAAAAATAAATTTCGTCCTTTTTTATTGACCTCGAATCAATGGACACTCCTTTAGATGATTGAAATAGTGAATATAAATTTTGAATGTCCATTCTAATTTTATTGCAATATACTAAAGAAATGAGTAATTTAGTGTAGGCTCAGAATTACAGTTGGTAACAATAAAACATGAAGCAAATAACAGGTAAAACTTATGTAAATTGGTATGAAGGAATGCTTCTTTGGAGAAAGTTTGAAGACAAACTTGCAGCTTCCTATATACAACAAAAAATAAGAGGATTTCTACATTTATACAATGGCCAAGAAGCTATTTTGGCTGGTTGTTTACATGCTATAGAAATTGGGAAAGATAGAATGATAAGTTCATATAGAAGTCATGTGCATTCAATAGGACTAGGTGAAGATCCCAAATATGTAATGGCTGAACTTTATGGAAAAGCAACTGGAACATCTAGTGGATTAGGAGGTTCAATGCATATTTTTTCAAAAAAGCATAATTTTTTTGGTGGGCATGGAATAGTCGGAGGGCAAATACCATTAGGAACAGGTATTTCCTTTGGTGATAAATATTTTAAGAGGGATAATGTTACCCTTTGTTTTATGGGAGAAGGAGCTGTTCGTCAAGGTACATTTCATGAATCTATAAATTTAGCAGCATTATGGAAATTGCCAGTAATCTATATAATTGAAAATAATGGTTACGCTATGGGGACACCTGTATCAAGAACAACTGCACAAAGTGAATTATGGAAATTAGGAGAGTCATATGGTATTCATTCTCTATCAGTTGATGGAATGAATCCAGTTAAAGTATCTGAATCACTAGACAAGTGTGTTAATCATGCAAGAAAAGGAAATGGCCCTTCTCTGGTTGAAGCAAAAACTTATAGATATAGAGGTCATTCAATGTCTGATGCTCAGCAGTATAGAACAAAAGAAGAAGTTGAAGAGTATAAGAAAATTGATCCAATATCCCAAGTCAAAAAAACTATAATAAAAAATAAATATGCTACTGAAGCACAGCTTAAAAAGATTGATGACAAGGTTAAAAAGAAAATTAAAGAATGTGAAGAGTTTGCAGAGTCTTCTCCATTTCCTGACTTATCTTTAATGTATGACGCTGTTTATGAACAAAAAGATTACCCATTTATTAAGCATAAAATAGATTAGTATGGCTGAAGTAATTAATATGCCCAGATTAAGTGATACCATGGAGGAAGGAACTCTTGCAAAATGGTTCAAAAAAGTAGGTGATTCGGTGAATGAAGGGGATATATTAGCTGAAATAGAAACAGATAAAGCCACTATGGAGTTTGAATCATTTCATGAGGGAGAGTTACTGTATATTGGAATTAAAGAAGGTGAGTCGGCACCAGTTGATAGTATAATTGCAATTATTGGTAAAAAAGGAGAAGATATTTCAAGTTTGATAAATGCTCCAGAATCAAAATCTAAGAAAGAGCCTGAGGTGGTAAAAGAGCCTGAGGTGGTAAAAGAGCCTGAGGTGGTAAAAGAGCCTGAGGTAGTAAAAGCGTCTGTAAGACCTATTATACAAGAAGAAATTAAGGTTGGTGAAGGAAATGATGGTAAAGTTTTAATTTCCCCCTTAGCTAATAAGCTTGCAATTGAAAGAGGAATTGATCTCACTCAAGTTAAAGGAACAGGTGATAATGGAAGGATTGTCAAGAGAGATATTGAAAATTATAAACCTGCAGCTTTTGTTAACACAAATAAAATGATTATTGCTACTGAAGAGTCTTCACATGATTTTCCAAATAGCACAATGAGAAAATCTATAGCTAAGAGACTTTCAGAATCAAAATTCACTGCTCCTCATTATTATCTTAGTGTTGAATTTGAAATGGATAATATAATTTCCTTTAGAGAACAATATATAAATACTCAAAATATTAAGATATCTTTTAATGATATTATAGCAAAAGCTGTTGCTTTATCATTAGTCAAAAACCCTAAAGTAAATTCAAGATGGCATGACGATAAAATTCAAATAAACGAACATGTTCATCTGGGAGTTGCTGTAGCTGTTGAAGATGGCCTAGTTGTACCTGTGATTAAATTTGCAAGCTCTAAGGATATGTCTCAGATAAATAAAGAAGTAAAAGACTTTGCTGAAAGAGCAAAAAATAAAAAATTAAAACCATCAGAAATAGAAGGAAGTACCTTTACTATTTCTAATCTTGGTATGTTTGGGATTGAAAGTTTTACATCTATAATTAATCAACCTAACTCAGCTATTTTATCGATTGGATCAATTATTGAAAAACCAATTGTTAAAGATGGTGAAGTTGTAGTAGGAAATACTATGAAATTAACATTAGCTTGTGATCACAGAGCAGTTGATGGAGCTACTGGATCATTATTTCTTAAAACTTTAAAAGAGTTTATTGAGAATCCCGTTTCTATTTTAATCTAATCTTTATGAAAACTATTTTAGTCTCTGGCTCAAGTTCTGGTATAGGACTTGAAATTTGTTTACAAGCTTCAGATCTGGGTTTAAATGTCCTAGCGATATCAAGAAATATTGATCCTCTTAAAGGAATACTAAATCTAAATGCACATTCTGTTGATATAACTAATGAATCACAAATTGAAGAATATGTAAAAAAAATAACTTCAGAAAATATTAAAATAGACATCTTAATTAATAATGCAGGTTTTCTTATTAAGGATAGTTTTAGAGACACTTCATATGAAAGTTTCAAGCAAACCTATGATGTTAATGTTTTTGGACTAGCTTCGCTTACAAGGGCTCTTATACCTATAATAAACAAAGATGGACAGGTAATAAATATAACTAGTGTTGGCGGTTTAAATGCTAGTAAAAAGTTTCCTGGTTTATCTGCTTATGCGAGTAGTAAAGGTGCAGTAATTACATTAACTGAAGTTCTGGCTGAAGAATATAGATCAAAACCAAGATTTAATTGTTTAGCTCTTGGATCAGTTCAAACAGAAATGTTAAAAAAAGCATTTCCAGGATATGAAGCGAAAGTAATGCCTAGTGATATGGCAAAACAAATTCTTGATTTTGCTTTAGATGAATCCAGTTTACCTAATGGAGAGATAATAAAACTTGATAAGGGAAATCTTGAATAGATAAATAATATAATTATTTACCTTTTATTTGAATATCTCGAACCTTTTTAAATAATTCAGAAGAGTAGACAAAATTATTTATAGACTCATTATCTGTATCAAATATTTCATTTTTTGTGCCCTCCCAAATCTTTTTACCATTAACTAAGAAAATAATCTTTTCTCCAATTTCCATAACTGAATTCATATCGTGAGTGTTTATAACTGTTGTTATATTATACTCTTCTGTAATCTCTTTAATTAAATTATCAATTATAATAGCAGTTTTTGGGTCTAGACCAGAGTTTGGTTCATCACAAAAAAGATATTTAGGGTTTAATACAATAGCTCTAGCAATAGCAACCCTTTTTTTCATTCCACCAGAAATTTCAGATGGCAATTTATTATTTGCATCTTTTAAATCTACTCTCTTTATTACCTCATTTCCTCTATAAATCATCTCATTTTCAGATTTATTGGTAAACATTCTCAATGGAAATATAATATTCTCAAGAACGGACATTGAATCAAAAAGAGCACTGCCTTGGAAGACCATACCTATTTCTTTCCTTAGTTCAGAAAGATTTGAAAAATTTAATCCATTAAATGATTTTTCATCAAAGAAAATTTCTCCTTGATCAATATTTAACAGACCTATTAAACATTTCATTAGAACTGTTTTTCCTGAACCACTTTGTCCAATTATTAGGTTTGTTTTCCCTTTTTCAAAAACTGTTGAGATACTATCAACAACTTTAATTTGATCAAATGATTTTGATATGTTTTTTATTTTAATCATTATGATAAGAGTAATTGAGTTACTATATAGTTTACGATTATTATAATGACACTTGTCCATACAAAAGAAAGAGTAGAAGCTTTACCAACATCTAGTGCACCGCCTTTCATATAATATCCATGGTATGAAGGAATAGTAGCTAAAATAAATGCAAATAGTATAGTTTTTACATAAGCGTAAAAAAGATGGTATATTCTAAAATCAAGCTGTATTCCTTGAATAAAATCATAGCTTGTAGAAAAACCCCCATAAATACTAACAATGTATCCACCTATTATTCCTAGAAACATTGCAAAAGTGATAAGAAAAGGGTATAGTGATAAAGCTACAATCTTTGGGAAAATAAGATAATTATGCGTGTTAATACCCATTACTTCAAGAGCATCTATCTGTTCAGTAACTCTCATTGTACCAATACTAGAAGTTATAAATGAACCTACTTTACCTGCCATGATTATAGAAATAAATGTTGGAGCAAATTCTAGTATTACAGATTGTCTAGTTGCAAACCCCACAAGGTTTCCTGGCAAAAGAGGGTTTTCAATATTAAGTGCTGTCTGAATAGCAACAACTCCTCCAACAAAAAAAGATATGAATGCAACTATTCCAAAAGATCGAATAATTAAGTCGTCAATTTCTTTAAAAATTAATGTTTTTAACACATTCCACTTAGTAAATTTTCTAAATGTGTTACCTATCATCAAGAAGTATAGCCCAATGTGAAAAAAAAGTTTCATTTATTATACTTCATAAGTTATAGCATTAACATTCATTCCAGCACCTACACTTGCAAACATAATCACATCACCTTTACTTATTTTATGCCCTTTATAATTTTCCTTTCTAACGATATCAAAAAGAGTTGGAATGCATGCAACTGAGCTGTTTCCATATTCCTGTATATTCATAGGAAGGATATCATCTGGTGGTGAAGTTTTATATAGCCTATAAAACCTGTTGATAATTGCTTCATCCATTTTTTGATTAGCCTGATGAATAAAAATTTTCTTGAGGCTTGATATATCTTTTTTAGCTTTATCAAAGCAATCTTTCATTGCTGCAGGAACATTCTTTAATGCAAATTCATAAACTTTCCTACCATGCATTTTTAAGTATTTGTTATTATTTGAACCCTCATCACTATCAAGTTTATTTCCAAGTCCATAAAAAATAAATTCATTTTCACCTTCTGATGTATAGGATGCTGAAGAATGAGATAAAACACCACCGGAATCAGAATTTTCACCTTCAAGAATAACTGCTCCAGCACCATCAGCATATATCATTGAATCTCTATCGTTTAAATCAGTTACTCTAGATAAGGTTTCACTACCAATTATTAAGCATTTACTTGCCATATTTGATTGGATAAACGACTTAGCTTGTATAACTCCTTCAACCCATCCTGGGCATCCAAAAATTATATCATAACCTATACACTTTGGGTTTTTTATTTTTAGATTTCTTTTAACTTTAGTTGCAAGTGCTGGCAGGTTGTCTATTTGCTTACTATTAGATGATATATCACCAAAATTATGTGCAAAAATAATATAGTCTAATGTTTCTGGATCAATATTAGAATCACTAATAGCATTATTAGCTGCTCTAGTTGCTAAGTCAGAAGAATTTAATTTTTCAGATGCATATTTTCTTTGTTGTATTCCAGTTATAGAAACAAATTTGTCAATTATTTCAGAATTTGAATTTTCAAAGGATGATCCATTCTTATCAAAGAATTCAGAGTCTAAAAAATCATCATTTACTTTAGTGAGTTTTGGCACATAACTACCAGAACCAGTAATTTTAAACCTCATGGTGTAAAATTAATTAAATTAAATTAAAATGATGATAGAGGAGGACAACTACAAATTAGGTTCCTATCGCCAAAAGCATCATCTACCCTTCTAACAGAAGGCCAAAATTTATTTTCTTTTAAGTATTCTTTAGGAAAACATGCTTCTTCTCTAGAGTATTTATAAGACCATTTTTCGGAAACAGCCATTTGTAAGGTATGTGGGGCATTCCTAAGTAAATCTCTAGAAATTTCACTTTTTATAATCTCTTTATATATTGAGTTCATAGCATCACAAAATCTATCGAGTTCCTCTAGATTCTCACTTTCTGTAGGCTCTATCATTATTGTTCCTGGAACAGGAAAAGAAACTGTTGGAGCATGGAAACCATAATCCATTAATCTTTTTGCAATATCTGTTACTTCAATATTTAATTTTTTAAAAGGTCTACAATCAATTATAAATTCATGAGCAGAACGACCCTTTTCTCCGGAATATAGTATACTAAAGTTTTTCTCCAATTTTGATTTTAAATAATTTGAATTCACAATTGCAATTTCTGTTGATTTTTTTAATCCTTCTGGACCAAGCATTCTTATATACCCATATGATATTATACATGCTAAAGCAGATCCCCATGGTGCTGAAGAAATAGCTGGTATAGCTTTTTTTCCACCAGTTTTAATTATTGGATTAGATGGAAGATATTCTTTTAAATGATCTGCAACACAGATAGGTCCAATTCCTGGTCCACCTCCTCCATGAGGTATTGCAAATGTCTTATGAAGATTAAGATGACAAACATCAGCACCAATCATATTAGGGTTTGTAATTCCAACTTGAGCATTCATATTTGCCCCATCCATATATACTTGTCCACCAGCTTTATGAATTAAATCTGTAATAGTTTTGATATTTGATTCAAAAACCCCATGAGTTGAGGGATAAGTTATCATTAAAGCAGCTAGATTATCATTATACTCAATTATTCTATTCTTAATATCTTGAACATCAATATTACCAAATTCATCAGTTTTTATTACAACAACTTTAAATCCTGCCATAACGGCTGATGCAGGATTTGTACCATGAGCAGATGATGGTATTAGACAGATATTCCTATTTCCTTGACCCAGATCGCTTAGGTAAGATTTTATTACCATTAGTCCACTATACTCTCCTTGAGCTCCTGAATTTGGTTGAAGAGATGTTGCAGAGAAACCTGTAATCTCTGATAAGTATTGTTCAAGTTTTGAAATTATATAATGATATCCTTCTACTTGATCAGTTGGGACAAAAGGATGAATGGAATTCCATTCTGTCCAGCTAAGAGGAATCATTTCAGTTGCAGCATTTAATTTCATTGTGCATGATCCTAAAGAAATCATAGATCTAGTTAATGATAGATCTTTATTTTCAAGTCTTTTAATATACCTCATTAAGGAAGTTTCTGAATGAAATGAATTAAAAACTTTATGAGTTAGGAATTTAGAGGATCTTTTGACCTCTTTATTTATATTAATTTCTGAAGGGAATTCAATAGGTTTAGATTTTTTATTTGCATATTGTTCAAATACTAGAATAAGAGATTCTATATCTTTCTTAAGAGTCTTCTCATTAATAGAAATAGAAATTTTAGAGCTATCTATTTTTAAGACATTAATTTTTTTTGATTTAAAAATGGAAATTATTTTTTTAGAATCACATTCAATAAGTAAAGTATCAAAAAAACATTTGTTTAGTTGATTTAAACCTAATGAAGTAATTTTTTTTGATAAAAATTGAGCTTTCTTATTAATGTTTGAAGCTATCCGAATTAGACCTTCAGGACCATGGTAAACTACATACATACCTGCCATTACAGCTAGAAGAACTTGAGATGTACAGATATTTGAAGTAGCTCTATCTCTTTTGATATGTTGTTCTCTTGTCTGTAAAGCCATCCTTAATGCATGATTTCCATTCATGTCTTTGGTTACTCCTATAATTCTACCAGGTATACTTCTTTTATATTTTTCCTTAGTTGCAAAAAAAGCAGCATGTGGTCCTCCATATCCTAAGGGTATTCCAAATCTTTGGGTAGTTCCGACAAAAACATCTACAAGGTTTTGATCAGGTGGTTCAATAATAACTAAACTCATTAAATCGGCTGCTATAACAACCTTTATGTCATTTTTTTGTAGTTTCTTTAATAGAGAATTATGGTTTTTTACATCTCCATTTTTGCCAGGAAATTGAATAATACATCCAAAATATTTATCAGGTTTAATATCAGAGATATCCCCAACTTCTAATTTAATCCCAATAGGTTTTGCTCTTGTCTTAAGGACAGATTCTGTTTGAGGTAAAATATTTTTATCAATAAAGAAACTAATAATATTATCATTTTTCTGTTGAGCTGTTCTATTATTATAAAGAAGACTCATTGCCTCAGCAGCAGATGTGCTTTCATCTAGTAAAGAAGCATTTGCAATCTCCATTTTTGTTAAATCACAAACCATTGTTTGAAAATTTAATAAAGCTTCAAGTCTACCTTGAGCAATTTCTGCTTGGTATGGGGTATAAGCAGTATACCATCCAGGATTTTCTAGTATATTTCTTTGAATTACAGATGGTGTAAATGTATCATGATAACCTAAACCTATATAAGTTTTAAATTTTTTGTTTTTATAGGATAATGATTTTATTTCTTTAAGAAATTCATGCTCAGTTATTGAATCAGGTAAATTGAGCTTTTTATTAATTCTTATAGAGTCAGGAATAGTATCCTTTAGAAGATGATCAATACTTTTAACTCCAATAGTATTAAGAATCTTTTTTAGCTCTGAAGAGTTAGGGCCGACATGTCTTTCAGAAAAATTTTCTTTATACATTAAATGTTTTTTTGTAAAAATATATATTATTAAATTTAATTATTAATTTGTTTATTAAATGTTGAAATTTTTATTAACAATACCTCTAGTTATAATTCAATCTCTAGTAATTCAAGAAGTTGAAAAATCTAATGTTATTGATTTAATTGATGAAAAAGTTACATTAGTTGATTTAAGAACTGATATTGAATTTGAGAGAGGGACAATAGGGAAGTCTATAAATATTGATTTTAGGAATAAAAGTTTTATTGAAAAAGTTTCAAAACTTGACAAGAATAAGCCATATGTAGTTTATTGTGTCTCAGGGAATAGAAGTCAGAAAGCTTCGATAATAATGGAATATTTAGGTTTTAAAAAAATATATCATTACAAATCAGGTTATAGTGATTGGACTAAAGATTAGAGATTTTTTTTTAAACTTTTACTGCTTTCAATAACTTTATCTTCTAGCTCTTTTTTATAATCTTTTATTTTTTTATTAATATCAGAATTAGAAGTTCCTATAATCTGTGCAGCTAGAATTCCTGCATTTTTAGCCCCATTAAGCGCAACAGTTGCAACAGGGACACCTCCAGGCATTTGAAGTATTGATAAGATAGAATCCCAACCATCAATTGAATTTCTTGACTTTATTGGTACACCTATAACAGGAATACTTGTTATAGAAGCAACCATCCCAGGAAGATGAGCTGAACCTCCAGCACCAGCTATAATTACTTTAATTCCTTTTTTTTCTGCACCTATAGCATAATCAATCATTTTTTTAGGAGTTCTATGTGCAGAAACAATATCGTATTCAACAGGTATTTTAAATGATTTTAAAATTTTAATTGCTTCATTCATTACTTCAAAATCTGATTTACTTCCCATTATAATTGCTACTTTTCCCATTTGATTTAATTTTTTAATTTGATGTAACCTTAACAGTTTCCTTAATTTCTTTAGCAATTTTTATTGCTTTCTCAATATTGGAATTAACTACTGTAATATGCCCCATTTTTCTATGAGGCCTGGTTTCTTTTTTTTCATAAATATGAGGATTAACACCTTCTATTCCAATTATTTGATCCATATTTTTATAAATAACAGGTCCTTTTCTATTATGCTCTCCAACTAGATTAACCATAACAGAGTTATTTATCATATTGGTCTTTCCTACCGGTAAATCTAAAATAGATCTAATTAGTTGTTCAAACTGACTTGTTTCAGAACCCTCTATTGAAAAATGATAGCTATTATGAGGTCTTGGGGCTACCTCATTGACTAATATATCACCATCAGTTGTTAAAAACATTTCTACAGCTAGTAATCCAATGTTTCCAAATGATTTAGAAACACGTAATGCCAGATTTTCTGCTTTCTCTTTTATTTCTTTATCAATTCTAGCCGGTGAAATTATATACTCAACTTGATTAGATTTAGCATTAAATTCCATTTCAACTACTGGATAATTTATAACTTCTCCAGATGGCATTGATACAACCATTACAGCTAACTCTTTTACAATTTCAGCTTTATCTTCAATTATACAATGTTTATCAGGAATATCTTCAATAGAATTATTGTCTTCGATTAGCTTTACTCCATATCCATCATAACCCATTTTAGATGATTTCCATATAAAAGGATATATTCTATCACCATTTGATATAAAATTTTTTATTTCTTCTTTTGAATTACATATTATAAAAGGGGTTGAGGGTATTTTATGCCTATTGTAAAACTCTTTTTGAAGAGATTTATCTTGGATTATTTTTAATATCTCAGGTTGAGGATAAACAGTCTTATTTTCTTTTTCGAGCTTTTCTAGTGCTTTAACGTTAATATTCTCTATTTCAATTGTTATTATGTCAACTTTTTTACCAAAATTATATACTGTATCGAAATCCATTAAATCGCCTAGAAAAAATTTACTACATAAGGATCTTGAAGGGCAATTAATATCAGGATCTAAAATATATATTTTAATACCCCATTTATTGGATACTTC
>Ga0206678_10002811_pt1 | contig 10980 bp, 5 predicted proteins | sample M180m12015metaG_FD_155453 | JGI IMG/M metagenome (GOLD analysis project Ga0206678, IMG submission 155453) | Ammonia-oxidizing marine archaeal communities from Monterey Bay, California, United States - M1 80m 12015 | ecosystem: Environmental > Aquatic > Marine > Intertidal zone | place: USA...
AATGAAATAGTTGATGCGAATATTAATATTAATGAAAATATAGATTTAGAGAATGAAATAAATGTATATGAAAATATAAATGAGATTCTAGAGATTAGCAAGAGCTCATACAATTTGTTGTCTGGTGAGAATCAGGTTTTAGATAATCTTAATAAAATAAAAAGATGTTTATCAAAATTTGACAATTTTAAAGAGCTTGTAGATAGAATAAACAGTAATATTATTGATTTTTCTGATATTGCTGATGAACTTATTTTAATTTCAGAAAATTTAAATGATAATTCAAAAAACATTAATAAGTTACTATCTCGTCAAGATTTAATTAATAGTATATTAAGAAAACATAATGTTAATAATATTGATGATTTGTCTGAAATTAAAAACAAGATAAAAGTAGATTTAGACATCTATGAGAATTATGAAGAAGAAAAGAGTATCATTATTGACAAGATCAATAATGCCTTTAGATTATTAAATCTTCAAGCGCATAAGCTTTCTAATTCAAGAAAAAAAGTTATCCTCAACTTTGAGAAAAAAATAGATAACTTATTAAAAACTCTTGGAATGCCATATGCAACATTTAAGGTAATATTGGAAAATAAAGAAGAACCTAATAGAGATGGTATAGATAATATCCAGTTTCAGTTTAGTTCTAATCCAGGTATACCTGTTCAGGATATAAGTAAAATTGCTTCTGGAGGTGAGATTTCAAGATTAATGCTTGCTTTAAAATATATTATTGCAAATAATGATGGGATAAGTACTTTAATATTTGATGAAATTGATACTGGCGTTTCTGGTAAAATAGCTAGTTTTATGGGAGATCTTATGAAAAGTATAAGTAAAAAGACACAACTCATTTCAGTTACGCATTTACCTCAAATAGCATCTAAATCTGATGAACATATAAAAGTATTTAAAACAATAAAAAATAACACCACTAAGACTGAAATTAAATTATTAAATAAAGAAGAGCGTATTATTGAAATAGCAAGATTACTTAGTGGAAAGAAAATATCAGATGCAGCAATTACAAACGCAAAAGAACTTTTAAATCAATAATTATATATTTGCAAAAAACTATTAAGATGAATAACAATTTACTTAAAGGAAAAAGAGGTGTCATCTTTGGAGCACTAGATAGTAAGTCCATTGCTTGGAAGGTTGCTCAATATGCTCATAATGAAGGAGCAGAATTAGTTTTGACAAATGCTCCAATTGCTTTAAGGATGGGAGATATTAATGATTTAGCAAAGGAAATAAACTCAAAAGTAATTCCTGCTGATGCTACTAATATGGATGATCTTAATAATCTTTTTACTGAAGCAATGAAAGAACTTGGTGGAAAGATTGATTTTGTTTTACATTCAATAGGAATGTCTGTTAATGTTAGAAAAGGAAATCCTTACTATGAACAAAATTATGATTATACAATGAAAGGTTTTGATGTATCTGCTCTATCATTCCATAAAGTCATGCAATCTGCTTGGAATCTTGATGCAATGAATGAATGGGGTTCAATTGTTGGATTATCATATATAGCAGCTCAAAGGGTTTTCCATACATATAATGATATGGCAGACAATAAAGCTGTTCTTGAATCAATTGCTAGAAGTTTTGGATATCATTATGGTATAAGAAAAAATGTTAGAGTAAATACTATTTCACAATCTCCAACTGAAACTACTGCTGGTAGTGGGGTTAAGGGTTTTGATGTTTTTTATAGATTTTCAGATGATTTGGCTCCACTTGGAAATGCATCAGCTGAAGATTGTGCTGCATATACAATAACTCTATTTTCTGATTACACAAAGAAAGTAACTATGCAGAATCTATTTCATGATGGTGGATTCTCTTATATGGGTATGAGTGAAGAATCGATGACAAATTATCTTAGCTCGCCAAAAAAATAAATTTGTTTTATAAAATCTTATTTTATCTAATCAACTTATTCCCAAATTTTAAAAAATTTTGTTGGAAAATTTGGTATAATTTTATTTCAAGAAAGTTTAAAGATGACTTCTTTAAATTTATGAATTATGGATATTTTAGTGATAATCTTACTCTAAATTTAGATGATGAAGATGAATTAGAAAGATATCCGATTCAATTATATCATCATGTGTGTTCTCAGATAGATTTAAATGATTTAAATGTATTAGAAATTGGTAGTGGAAGGGGAGGTGGCGCATCATTCATTGCAAGATATTATAATCCTGCAAAAGTTACAGGAATTGATATATCACAAAATGCTATTGATTTATGTAAAAACACATATAATATTAATAATTTAAATTTTTTACTTGGAGATTCTGAAAATATTCCATTTAATGATAATTATTTTGATGCAGTTATTAATATAGAATCATCTCACTGTTACCCTTCACTAAAGAAGTTTATTAATGAAGTAAATAGAGTACTTAAACCAGGAGGAAGCTTTTTATATTGTGATTTAGTTATTACATCTGAGCTAGAAGGTCATCTAGATCAATTAAAGAATGATAATCTTGAATTAGTTAATTATAAAGATATAACTGATAATATTATAAAAGCATCTGATCTTATGACTGATGACAGAAATAATATAATTAAGAATGTGAAATCAAATTTCTTAAAAAAAGTATTAAAATCTTTTGCTGCTGTTAAAGGAAGTAAAATTTATGAGTCTTTTGTAAATAGACATTATAAATACATCAGCTTATCAATGAGGAAGATTTAGCTTCTATATTTATTTTTTATGTTTAAAGATTAATGATTTCTTCTTTTTAGAAAAAGAAACATTAATAATTTCACCTTTTTCAATTTTAGAATCTATAATTAGTTGTGATATAGGATCTTCAAATAGCCTTTGTATTGCTCTTTTAAGAGGTCTTACGCCATTTTTCTTATCAAAACCATCATTAGCAATAAACTCTTTAGCATCTTTAGTTATCTTAGCAGTATAGCCTAGTTTTTGTATTCTATTTATAATTTGTTTAACCTCAATATCAACTATCTTAAGAATATCTTTTTTGCTTAAGCTTTTAAATAATATAATTTCATCTATTCTATTTAAAAACTCGGGGCTAAATTGTTTTTTAAGTGCTTTTTCAATAATACTTCTTAATTGATCATCAAAATTATTCTTATTGGCTGATGTACTAAATCCAATTCCATTACCAAAATCTTTAATCTGTCTAGATCCAATATTAGATGTCATGATAATTATAGTATTTCTAAAATCTATGCTTCTTCCTAAGCTATCAGTTATTTTTCCTTCATCAAGAATCTGTAAAAGCAAGTTTGTAATATCAGGATGGGCTTTTTCTATTTCATCTAGTAAAACAACAGAATAAGGTCTTCTTCTAACTCGTTCTGTAAGTTGACCTCCCTCTTCATATCCAACATAGCCAGGAGGAGCACCAATTAATCTAGAAACAGCAAATTTCTCCATATATTCACTCATATCAATTCTAATTAGTGCATCTTCAGAATCAAACATTTCAAGTGATAATGATTTAGTAAGTTGGGTTTTTCCAACTCCTGTAGGTCCAATAAAAATAAATGAACCAATTGGTTTATTTGGGTCTTTTAATCCAGCACGATTTCTTCTTATAGCATTTACAACTTTATCAACTGCTTCGTTTTGTCCAATAATAGATTCATTAATTTTATTAGACATGTTTGATAAAACTTTCTTTTCTTTTGAAGCTATTGATTGAACTTTTATCCCAGTCATTATACTTACAACATCTTCAATATTCTTTTCACTGACAATCTCTTTTTTAGATTTAGTTGTTTTTTCCCATTTCCTTTTCTCTTTTTCTAAAGCTTGTATTAGTAATTTTTCCTCATCTCTTAAATTAGCTGCTAATTCAAATTTTTGTTGCTTTATAGCGTTAATTTTATTTTTAGATGCAACAGAAATCTTATTTTCTAAATCAGTTATTTTCTTTGATACTTTAATATTTTTTATATGAACTCTAGAACCAGCTTCATCTAAAGCATCAATTGCTTTATCAGGAAAGAATCTATCACTTATATATCTGTTGGTTAAATGTACACAAGAGTTTATTGCTTCTTCAGTATAGGTAACATTATGATGTTCTTCATATTTATCTTTAATATTCATTAAAATTTCTATTGTTTCATCTACACTAGAGGGGTCAATAATTATTTTCTGAAACCTTCTCTCTAATGCACCATCTTTTTCAATATATTGTCTATATTCGTTTAATGTAGTAGCACCTATACATTGTAATTCGCCTCTTGCTAAGGCAGGTTTAAACATATTTGATGCATCTAAAGATCCTGATGCACCACCTGCACCAACTAAAGTATGGATTTCGTCAATAAATAGTATTATATCTTTATTCTTTTCAAGTTCTGATATTATACTCTTTAATCTTTCTTCAAATTGACCACGATATTTTGTTCCAGCAACTATTGCTGCAAGATCAAGCATGATAATTCTCTTATTAAATAAATTTCTAGAAACTTTCCTATTAACAATCCTTAGTGCTAACCCTTCTGCGATAGCAGATTTTCCAACACCTGGCTCTCCAACTAATATTGGATTATTTTTCTTTCTTCTACTTAATATTTGTGAAACTCTTTCGATTTCTTTATTTCTTCCAATAATTGGATCTAATTTTTCTTCTTTAGCATATAAAGTTAGATCCCTACCAAAATTATCTAAGACTGGTGTGCTTGTCTTAGGTGAACTTTCTTTTGTTTGTGATTCACTAGGAGGTCCAAATATGTCATCATCATTTATATCTTCTTCACTGTATGGGGGTTTGTCTTCAGAGGTAATATTAATATTTAATGATTGATATTCCTCTAAAATTATCTCATAATCAATATGTAAGTGTTTTAGAGTTGTTGTTATAATATTATTATCATCTAATAATATAGATAATAAAACATGAATTGTTTTTATTTCATCCTCTACCAGGTTTTTTCTTTCAAGAATAGATTTCTTTAGTATTCTTTCAGCCTGTTTGCTAAAAGAAATTTCATTTGAATTAATATTATTATGTGTAAAAGTATTTTTAATTGTATTTTCAATAATAGTTTTAAGATCAACAGGGTCAACATCAAGATTTTTTAAGACCCTTATAGCTGAGCCACCTCCATCTCTTAAAATACCAAGAAAAAGATGTTCTACTCTAATAGAATTGTCTCCAAGTCTTATTACTTCTTCACGAACAAACGTAAAAACATCCTTCATTCTATTTGAAAAACCTGTCTTCATATTTTTATACTTTTTTAAACATTCGCAATATATTAGAAAAAATCATATTATTCATAGTCAAATAAGCACTATTTTCTTAACAGATATTGTTCATAACTTAACAACGAAAAATAAGCATATTTATTACATTAAAATAAGTAATTTTCTTTAATTTGTTTTATAATCAAAATAGCCCAATTTATATGATAAATGGAGAAAAAATAATTGCAATAAATATTGAGGAAGAAATGAAATCAAAATACATTGATTATTCAATGTCTGTTATTGTTTCTAGAGCTCTCCCTGATGTTAGAGATGGTCTTAAACCAGTACATAGAAGAATATTATTCGGAATGCATGAATTGGGCATAAAATCTAATACAGCTTATAAAAAATCAGCAAGAATAGTGGGTGAGGTTTTAGGAAAGTTCCATCCACATGGGGATACTGCTGTTTACGATGCTATGGTTAGAATGGCCCAAGAATGGAGCCTAAGATATATGATGGTTGATGGACAAGGAAATTTTGGTTCTGTTGATGGAGATAATCCTGCTGCAATGAGATATACTGAAGCAAGAATGAGAAAAATCGCAGAAGATATGCTAATGGATATTGATAAAGACACAATTGATTGGAATGATAATTTTGATGATACATTAAAAGAGCCTTCAGTTCTTCCTGCTAGATTACCAAATCTATTATTAAATGGTACTACAGGAATAGCCGTAGGAATGGCAACAAATATGCCTCCTCATAATCTGACTGAAATTGTTGATGGAGTTATTGCATATATTGAAAATAGAGGAAATATTGAAATTCCTGATCTAATGGAATTTATTAAAGCTCCTGATTTTCCTACTGGAGGAACAATATATGGTTATGATGGTGTTAAATCGGCATTTGAAACAGGTAGAGGAAGAATTGTAGTTAGAGGTAAGGTTAGATTTGAAGAAAATAAAGGAAAAGAAACAATAATTGTTGAAGAAATACCATATATGGTTAATAAATCAAATCTAATTAAGCAAACAGCTGATCTAGTTAACAGTAAAAAACTTGATGGAATATCTGATATTAGAGATGAATCTGATAGAAATGGTATGAGAATTGTTTATGATTTAAAAAGAGATTCTATTCCTAATATTGTTCTTAACAAACTATATAAATTTACTTCTTTACAATCATCTTTTAGTGTAAACAATATTGCATTAGTTGCTGGAAGACCTAGACTGTTAAATTTAAAAGATTTAATTAAATATTTTGTTGAACACAGACATGATGTTCTTATTAGAAAAACAAAATTTGAATTAAAACAAGCTGAAAAAAGAGCCCATATTCTTGAAGGTTTATTAATTGCACTAAATAATCTTGATGCTATAATTAAACTTATTAGATCATCTAGAACTCCTGAAGATGCTCGTAATGGATTAATGTCAAATTTTGAATTAACTGAGATTCAATCAAAAGCTATCCTAGACTTAAGACTTCAGAAACTTACTGGTCTCGAAATAGATAAGATTAAGGATGAACATGCTGAAATAATGAAAAAGATTAACAGATTAAATGAAATCTTATCAGATGAAAATCTAAGATTTTCTTTATTAACTGATGATTTAAAAGAAGTTAGAGAAAAGTATGGAGATGAAAGAAGATCAAATATTGAATTTTCTTCATCTGAAGTAAGTATAGAAGACATGATTCCTAATGATGAAGTTCTTATTACTATTTCTCATTTTGGATATATCAAACGTACAACATTAACAGAATATAGATCTCAAGGTAGAGGAGGGGTGGGCTCTAAAGGTGCTACAACAAGAGATGAGGATTTTGTTGAAGAGATGGTAATGGCAAATAATCATGATTATATGTTATTCTTTACAGAACAAGGAAGATGCTTTTGGCTAAAAGTTTATGAAATACCTGAAGGAAGTAAGGTTTCTAAGGGAAGAGCAATTCAGAATATAATAAACCTTCCTAAGGATGATAAAGTAATGGCTTATATAAATACAAAAGACCTTAAAGATGAAGAATATATAAATTCTCATTATATTATGATGTGTACTAAAAAAGGAGTTGTAAAAAAGACATCTTTAGAGGCATATTCAAGGCCTAGAACTAATGGTATTAATGCAATCACAATTAGGGAAGGGGATCAGTTATTAGAAGCTAAGATGACAACTGGAAATTCTCATATAATGCTGGCTGGTAAATCTGGAAAAGCAATCCACTTTGAAGAAGAGAAAGTAAGATCTATGGGAAGAACTGCAGCAGGTGTTCGAGGCATAAGATTAGCAAATGATAATGATGAAGTAGTTGGTATGATCTGTATTGAAGATGTTACTACAAGTGTACTTGTTGTTGCAGAGAATGGTTATGGAAAAAGATCAGCTGTTGAAGATTATAGAATAACTAATCGTGGAGGAAAAGGAGTGAAAACAATAAATGTTACTGAAAAAACAGGTCAATTAATATCATTAAAAAATGTTTCAGATGATGATGATCTAATGGTAATAAATAAATCAGGAATCACCATAAGAATTGGAGTTGATACATTAAGGGTTATGGGTCGAGCTACTCAGGGGGTAAAACTAATTAGATTAAGAGATGAAGATTCTATAGCTTCAGTTGCTAAGGTGTCTAGATTTGAATCAGATGAGACTGAATATGAAGAAAATGAGAATAATAATGAATCTCAAGAAACAGATGTAGAAGTAGATAATTCTTCTAATTCGGATGAACCCAATATAACTCCAGAAGAATAGATATAACTTTTTTATATAATTTATTAAATAATACACTAGGAAAATATTTTTTTTAGTATATTTTTGTTGTCCTTAAATATTAAATAAATTATATCATGATTCATAAAAAAATCTCTTTTTCATTTTTCTTATTATTTTCATTATCCTTAACCATTTCTGTATTCTCTAATAATGATAATGAGCCAGTATTATTAAAAGAAGCTAGTAACAATCCTATTGATATTCCATATGAAAAATGGCAACTATCTAATGGTTTAACAGTATTAATACATGAGGATCATTCTGATCCATTAGTGCAAGTTCACGTAACATACCATGTTGGTTCTAATAGAGAAACAGCAGGTAAATCTGGATTTGCTCACTTTTTTGAACATATGATGTTTCAAGGATCAGAAAATGTTCCAGATGAAAAGCATTTTAAGATTATAAATGATGCAGGGGGAAATATGAATGGAAATACAACTTCTGATAGGACAGTGTATTTCCAGACAGTACCATCTAATTACCTCGAAACAGCATTATGGTTAGAAGCAGACAGAATGGGTTTTTTATTAAATGCAGTTACATCTGAAAAATTTGAAAATCAAAGAGATGCAGTTAAAAATGAAAAATATCAAAATCAAATAAGCAGACAATATGGTATGAGTTATGAAATTTTAGGTCAAAATCTTTACCCTCCTTCTCATCCGTATAATTGGCCTGTAATAGGATATGTTGATGATTTAGATAGAGCAAACATTGATGATTTAAAAAACTTTTTCTTAAGATGGTATGGTCCAAATAATGCTATCTTAACAATTTCAGGAGATGTTACTTCTGAAGAAACTCTTCCTCTAATACAAAAATATTTTGGATCTATTCCAAGAGGTGCTGAAGTTAAAAAACTTGGGTCAATGGTTCCTCGATTATCATCAGATATTTATACTCCTGGTTATACTGATAATGTCTATCTTCCTTTAACAGATATAGTTTTTCCTACTGTTCCAAATTATCATAAGGATGAAGCTCCATTAGACATGTTAGCTGCTTTAATGGGAGAAGGAAAAAAATCTATCTTTTATAAGAATTTTGTTAAATCTGAGAAAGCAATACAAGCAGGTGTTAGTCATCCTTGTAGAGAACTTTCAGGAGAATTTCATTTTACAGTACTTACATTTCCTGATTGGCAAGAAGATCAAGGAATCTATTTTAATAATGTTGAAGCTGATATCAGAAATACAATTGCTGAGTGGGAAGAAAAAGGCTTTAGTGATGAGGATTTAGAAATGGTAAAAACTGAAATGATTAGTCAGAGTGTTGATATGAAAACATCTATTTCCTCAAAAGCAAGTACAATCTCTTCATGGGAATGGTTAGGGAGAGGAAGGTATAATATGTCAGATGAAATTGAAAGATATAAGAAGGTGACAAGGGCAGATGTCATGCGTGTTTATAATAAATATATTAAAAACCGTAAAGCAGTTATTAACGTTGTTAGACCAAAAAGCCCATTTCTAAAAGAATTGGATTCATTGATTAGTAGAAATCCAAATGCAAATCTTATTCTTGAAGAAGATCCTCAGTATGATAATCTTGTATATAATAAATCTAATAGTGAGTTTGATGCTTGTTGTAGACATACACAACCTGAACCTGCTACTCCAAAAACTCCTAAGATTCCTGATTTTTATAAAGAAAATTTTGATAATGGCTTAAAGACCATTTTCTCGCAAACTAATGAAGTGCCTAAAGTTTATATAAGATTAAAAATAAATGGAGGAGCCCTATTAGAAGATAGTAAAAAAATAGGTCTTGCTAATCTTACAGCTCAAATGATGAATGAAAGTACTTTAAAAAATTCAGCAGAGAATATAAGTGTTGAGCTCCAAAAATTGGCAAGTACAGTCTCTTTTGATTCTGAAGATGATATAACAACTTTATTTATTGAATGTTTAACAGCAAATTTTGCTAAAACTTTAAAAATTGTAGAAGAGAAATTATTTTCTCCTGCTTTTAATGAAGAGGATTTTAAAAGGATAAAGAAAAGCAATATAGAAGGTCTTGAATCAATGAAAAAGAATTCACAATATTTAGCTTTTACCTCAATGGGGAAGGTTTTATTTGGGGATACTCCTTTTGGAAATTCAATGTCTGAGAAGAATATAAAAAAGATAAAATTAAAAGATATTAAAGGGTTTTATAATAATTATTCTCCTAATGTAAGTGAATTAGTTGCTGTTGGTAATATTAGTAAAGAAGATTTCTATTCAGAATTAGACTTTTTAAGAAAATGGCAGAATAAAAATATTAGCCTCCCTAATAGTTTTGAATTTCCTGAAGACAATACAACTCAAATATACTTGATAGATAAAGAAGGATCCTCGCAATCATTTATTTTCATGGGACATAAATCTAATACATATGATGCAAATGGAGAACATTTTAAATCTCAAGTAATGAATAAATCATTAGGAGGAGGAGCTAGTGGTAGATTGTTTTTAAATTTAAGAGAAGATAAAGGCTATACCTATGGTGCATATTCATTCTTTATGGGTGAAAAACAAACAGGAATATTTGGAATTCAAACTAGTGTAAAAACTGAAGTTACTGATAGTGCATTAACTGAAATTTTTTCAATCCTTGATAATTACACAAATACAGGATTAACAGATGACGAGTTAAAATCAACAAAGGAATCGTATTTAAATTCTGCAGCTATGAAATATGAAACACCTAATCAAAAATTAGGTTTTCTTAATAGAATACTTACTTATGATCTTGACCCTTCATATATAGATAAGCAAGCAGATATATTAAATGCAATGACACTAGAGGAGGTTAATGCTTTAGCATCCTCTGAAATTAAGCCTAATAAGATGGCCATTGTTATTGTTGGAAATAAATACTTAATAAAGAAGAAACTAGAAAATCTTTCTTCTAATAAGGATGGAATGAAATTTAATTTTAAGATTAACGAAATCAAATATTAAAATGAAAAATATATTATTACTACTAAGTCTATTGATT
>Ga0206678_10002814_pt1 | contig 10974 bp, 8 predicted proteins | sample M180m12015metaG_FD_155453 | JGI IMG/M metagenome (GOLD analysis project Ga0206678, IMG submission 155453) | Ammonia-oxidizing marine archaeal communities from Monterey Bay, California, United States - M1 80m 12015 | ecosystem: Environmental > Aquatic > Marine > Intertidal zone | place: USA...
GTTCAAGATCAAGGCCCTTTACAGTTTATGGTTGACATTGTTCCTCAAAACTTTTTAAATGCTGCTACGGATAATAGCAATATGCTACAGGTTATATTCTTTGCCATCCTTTTTGGTATGGCTATGATTATGCTTCCAGATGAGAAGACCGTTTATGTAAAAGGATTTTTTGATGGAGTAAATGACGTCATACTCCAAATTGTTGATATGATTATGACCATGGCACCGTATGGTGTATTTGCCTTGTTAGCCTCTTTGATGGTTGATTTTTCTGATGGAGATGTTCGAAATGTGATTGAATTGTTCTCCGCTTTAGGTTTGTATTCACTTGCGGTTATTCTTGGTTTGTTGGCCATGATTTTTGTAGTCTATCCTATCATTCTTCGCTTGTTTACGAAGATGAATTATTTTGATTTCTTCAAGGGGATTATGCCTGCTCAGATGTTGGCATTCTCCACAAGTTCAAGTGCAGCAACTTTACCTGTAACCATGGAGCGTTGTGAAGATCACTTAGGAGTGTCAGAAGAGATTAGCTCTTTTGTATTACCTCTAGGAGCAACTATAAATATGGATGGAACAAGCTTGTATCAAGCTGTAGCTGCCGTGTTTATTGCTCAAGCATTTGGAGTTGATTTAGATTTATCTCAACAATTGACAATCGTATTAACAGCTACACTTGCTTCCATAGGTGCAGCAGCTGTACCGGGTGCAGGATTGGTTATGTTGGTTATCGTATTAGGAGCGGTAGGGATGGATCCAGAAGGAGTTGCCTTGATATTTGCAGTAGATAGAATTTTAGATATGCTACGTACCGTAGTAAATGTTACAGGTGATGCTACTGTTGCTACTGTAATTGCAAGTACTGAAGGGCAGTTAAGAGACGTTACTGAACAAGAGTTAATGTCTTAACTATTAACTCTTTGAGTAATTAGTATTATAAAATTTAGACATATAAAAAAAGCAACCATTTAGGTTGCTTTTTTTGTGATTGTTTGTCTAGCTCTACACTAGATTTATACATTGAAAGTTATTTCGTTTTCTCTACAACCCAATTACGCGCATTGATAAAAGCTTCAATCCAAGGTGAAACTTCGTGAGTGCTCTCTGTATAGTGTGCCCAGTTCCAAGGGAAGATAGAACGCTCTGGGTGAGGCATCATCACTAAGTGACGACCGTCTTTTGAAGTTATGGCTGCGGTGTTAAAGTCAGAACCATTCGGGTTTGCAGGATAGTTCTTATAGCTGTACTTCGAAACAATATTGTACTGATCTTCGTTGTAAGGCATATCGAATTTACCTTCACCATGAGCTACCCAAACACCTAAACGAGAACCCGATAAAGTACTAAACAGTACCGAGTCATTTTCTGGTATATCTACATTCACGAAACCAGACTCAAACTTGTGAGAATCGTTGTGAAGCATTTTTGGTTTTTCTGCGTGATCAGCATTTATCAATCCTAATTCAACAAATAACTGACAACCGTTACAGATACCTAAAGAAAGCGTGTCATCTCTTTCGAAGAAGTTCTTTAAGGCAGTACGCGCATTGTCGTTATACTTAAACGAACCAGCCCATCCTTTAGCCGAACCTAAAACATCTGAGTTAGAGAATCCACCAACGGCAGCGATAAAGTTTACGTCTGTTAAATCTTCACGACCACTCATCAAGTCGGTCATGTGGATGTCTTTTACATCGAAACCAGCTAAGTAGAGTGCATAAGCCATTTCACGCTCAGAGTTAGAACCCTTTTCGCGAATGATTGCCGCTTTTAATCCACTAGCCTTTTTTCTGTTTGGATCTAATCCCATAGCTGCTAACTGTCCGCTGAATGATGCAGGGAAGTTAAACTCTAAAGGCATGTGTTTGTAGTTATTGAAACGCTCTAAAGCTTTTTCTTCACCACTTTGCTTGCGATCTAATAAGTAAGAAGTCTTGTACCAAACATCTCTTAAATCGCTAACGCTTAAGTTGAAGTTTAGCTCATTATTGGTAATGTTCAATTCAGAAGCATCTACTGCAGTACCTAAAGTGTGGTAGCTAATATTCATCTCTCCTAAAATAGCATCCGCTTTAGCGATGTCGTTTACTTGAAGAAGTACACCAGCGTTTTCAGCAAACAATACTTTTACGATGTCTTGTTCATTCAAGCAAGTTAAATCGATGTCGGCACCTAAGTTTACATCAGCAAAACACATTTCTAATAAAGTAGTAATTAAACCACCTGCAGAAATATCGTGTCCGGCTTCAACTAAGTCAGATTTGATTAATTTCTGAATCGCATTGAAACCGTTCTTAAAGAATTCAGAATCTTGAATAGTTGGCGTTTCAGAACCTACTTTGTTATTTACTTGAGCAAACGAACTACCACCTAATTTATACGCATCCTGCGATAAGTTGATATAGATGATCGGTGCATTTTCCTTTTTCTTTAAAACAGGACTCACCACTTGGTTGATGTTACTACACTCACCAATAGCAGAAATGATCACTGTACCCGGAGAAACAACTTTGCTTCCGTCCTTGTACTTCTGTGTCATCGATAAACTATCCTTTCCTGTAGGAACGTTAATTCCTAAAGAAATAGCGAAGTCGCTAATTCCTTTTACAGCATCGTATAAACGCGCATCTTCACCTTCGTTTCTACAAGGCCACATCCAGTTGGCACTTAATGAAACGCCATTAAGATTATCTGAAATAGGAGCGAAGACAAGGTTTGTTAATGCTTCTGCAATAGAATTGCGAGAACCAGCAACAGGATCAATCAATGCACTTATTGGCGCGTGACCTACAGAAGTAGCAACACCTAATTGACCTCTATAATCTAAGGCCATTACACCACAATCGTTAAGAGGTAAATGTAATGGACCTGCGTTTTGTTGTTTGGCAACTCTACCCGATACACAACGGTCAACCTTGTTGGTTAACCAGTCTTTACATGCTACTGCTTCTAATTGCAGTACAGCCGTGATGTATTCGAATAGGTTGTCTTGATTGTATTCTAATTTAGAGAAGTTTGCTTCTTCTCTAGAATCTGTCATAATTGTTTTTGGAGAAGAACCGAAGTAGTGTTTCAACTTCATATCGATAGGCTTGCTTCCGTCTTTTGTAGATTCAAAAGAGAAGTTCATATCGTTTGTAATCTCACCTACATTGTAGAATGGAGCTCTTTCGCGCTCAGAGATTTTGCGTAATTCTTCGATGTGTTTTTCGTCGATTACCAATCCCATTCTTTCTTGAGATTCGTTACCAACAATCTCTTTAGCAGACAAAGTAGGATCTCCTACAGGAAGTGCTTCTAAATCGATTTTACCACCTGTTTCTTCCACCAATTCCGAAAGACAGTTTAAGTGTCCACCTGCACCGTGATCGTGAATAGAAACAATAGGGTTGTTATCGCTTTCTACCATTGCTCTAATCGCATTGGCAGCACGCTTTTGCATTTCTGGGTTTGAACGCTGAATAGCATTTAATTCGATAGCATTGTCCAATTCACCAGTATCTACAGAAGATACCGAAGAACCTCCCATACCAATACGGTAATTGTCACCACCTAAGATTACCACGCGGTCACCTTTGTTTGGTACATCTTTTAAGGCATCAACATGTTTACCCCAACCGATACCACCGGCTTGCATAATCACTTTATCGTAACCTAATTGCTTGTTCTCTTCAGAATGCTCAAATGTAAGTACCGAACCTGTAATTAAAGGCTGGCCGAATTTGTTACCGAAGTCAGAAGCACCATTTGATGCTTTGATTAAAATATCCATTGGTGTTTGGTACAACCAAGGGCGTTCTTCCATTCCTTCTTCCCAGTTGCGTTCTTCTTCCAAGCGAGAGTAAGAAGTCATGTAAACAGCAGTTCCTGCTAAAGGTAAACTACCTTTACCGCCTGCTAAACGGTCTCTAATTTCACCACCCGAACCCGTTGCAGCTCCGTTAAATGGCTCTACCGTTGTAGGGAAGTTATGCGTTTCTGCTTTTAGAGAAAGTACAGATTGAATTTCTTTTGTATGGTAGTAATCGGCAATATCCTGACGTTTAGGTGAGAATAATTCGATTTTAGGACCTTTTACAAAAGCAACGTTGTCTTTGTATGCAGAAACCAAGTTACCTCCGTTCATTTCGGAAGTATTCTTGATTAATTTGAAAAGACTCGTTTCTTTTTCTTCACCATCGATGATGAAAGTCCCGTTAAATATTTTGTGGCGACAGTGTTCAGAGTTGATTTGAGAGAATCCGAAAACTTCAGAATCAGTTAACTTTCTACCAATCTCTTCACTTACTCTATTTAAGTAATCTACTTCATCCTGACTTAAAGCCAATCCTTCTTGATTGTTATAAGCAGCGATATCTTCAATGTGAATGATTTCTTCAGGCTTCGTATCAACCGTGAATATCTCTTGGTGAAGACCATCGTATTTTACTTGCAACATTGGATCGAAACCCGCCTCTTCATCAAAAGCAAAGTACTCTTCAATTCTATCAATACCTTCTACGCCCATGTTTAGAGTAATCTCAACGGCGTTAGTACTCCAAGGGGTAATCATCTCTTTCCTTGGGCCTACAAAAGTCCCGTCAACAGCCGCAGAATTGATTTGCTCAGCATCGCCGAACAACCATTGTAGTTTCTCACAATTTTCTTGGCTAATAATTTCTTTAGTGGCTACGGCAAATACTTGGTTTGCTCCCTTAAAGAATGAAATCATAGATAGATTTTTTGGTTGCGTTTTATAAGTTGCAAAATTAGGTATTTTTTGGGAAATAGGGTTCAAAAAAAAGCCCCGATAAACGGGGCTTAATTTTACTTCAAAAGGCTTTCAATTTGTTCAGCCAATTCTGTACCAATTCGGTCTTGTGCTTCAAGAGTAGCAGCTCCAATATGTGGGCTTAACGAAACTTGATGTGTCATTAAGATCTTCAAGCTTGGTGTAGGTTCATTCACAAAAACATCTAAACCTGCAAAGCGAACTTTACCACTATCTAAAGCGTCTAGTAAATCTTCTTCGTCGATAACACCACCACGAGCAGCATTTATTAAACCAACGTTGTCTTTCATTATTTCAATTTCAGCTTTCCCAATGAGTGGTTTCCCTTGATAAGGAACGTGAACTGTAATGAAATCAGCATTTTTATAAACTTCTTCAATAGCAACCGTATCAATTTTGAAGTTTACTTTTTGCCCGTCGTAGAAATTCAATTCGATGTCGGCACTTTCGCAATAAGGATCGTGAGCAAGAACTTCCATTCCTTGACCTAAAGCAATTTTAGCAACTTCTCTACCTATACGTCCGAAACCGATAATACCGATTTTCTTACCGCGCAATTCTATACCAGCTCCGTAGTTTTTCTTTAATTCCTTAAAGCGTGTATCACCATCTAAAGGCATATTGCGGTTAGCGTCGAATAAAAAACGAACCATACCAAAAAGGTGAGCAAAAACTAATTCGGCTACAGAAGCTGAACTTGCGCCAGGAGTATTAATTACGTGTAAGCCTTTTTCGCGAGCGTAGTCTACATCGATATTGTCCATTCCAACACCACCACGGCCGATGAGTTTTAAACTGGAACAAGCATCGATAATGTCTTTGCGAACTTTAGTTGCAGAGCGAACTAAAAGTCCAGTAACATCATTTTCGTTGATAAAATCGATTAATCGCTCTTGAGCAACTTTATCTGTAAGTACCTCAAAACCTGCAGTCTCCAAAGCGTCAATTCCGCTTTTGGCAATTCCGTCGTTAGCTAATATCTTCATGTTTATTCTTCTAAATCGTTATCAAAAACTTCAATAATATTACTCTTCTTTACCAATGGGGTCCATTTAGTTTTAAAGCGTGTAGCTCTAACAATATGGTTGTCTATCCAGTGATAATTTCCACCACGAGGTTTGTTCATCAACACACCGTGATATTTAAAACCGTGCTTATCTAGCCAAGTTGTAGTCACCTCTCTAGTGTCTTCAGTTCTCGAAGTAAAGAAAGTGATGATGTGTCCTTCATCGTACCATTCGTTAATGATCTTACGAGCATCTAGCCATGGTTCGCAAGTCACCATTCTTTCAGGTTCCTCATTAGGAACATCTTCAGTGATAGTACCGTCGATGTCTATTAGGTAATTTTTCACATTCTCATCTAGTTGCGGAGAGATGTGTTTACCGTCTTTATCGAATAATTCTTGAAGTTCATGTGTCATTTTAGGCTAGTTTTTGCATTACATCAACTAATAACTGAACACTTTCTAAAGGAAGTGCATTGTAAATAGAAGCACGGTAACCACCTACAGAACGGTGCCCCTTTAATCCATTAATACCAGCATCATTCCATAATTTATCGAATGCTTCTTGTTTGCTTTCATCTGCTAAAATGAAAGTTACATTCATTTTAGAACGGTCTTCAACAGCCGCAGCACCTTTAAAGAAAGGGTTGCGATCAATTTCAGTATAAAGCAATTCTGCTTTTGCATTATTGATTTTTTCAATCCACTCTACACCACCGTTTTTCTTCAACCATTCTAAAGTCAACATCGAAACGTAGATAGGGAATACTGGAGGCGTGTTGAACATCGATTCCTTTTTTATGTGCGTTGTATAATCCAACATCGTTGGGATTTCGCGTCCAGTTTTGTTTAAGATTTCATCTTTAACAATCACCAAAGTAGCTCCAGCAGGTCCCATATTCTTTTGAGCTCCAGCATAGATTAAATCAAATTTTGAAGCATCGAATTGGCGAGAGAAAATATCCGAAGACATATCGCAAACCAATAGGCTATCGCCTTTTGCTTCAGGAAACTCTTGGAATTGAGTTCCAAAAATAGTGTTGTTCGAAGTAAAGTGTAGGTAATCTACATCTGTAGGAACTGTATATCCTTTAGGAATGTATGAGAAGTTTTTGTTGTCAGAACTAGCGATAACATTAATGTCACCTAATTTCTTCGCTTCTTTAATAGCTTTATCAGACCAAACTCCGGTATTGATATAAGCAGCTTTCCCATCTATTTTTAACAAGTTCAATGCAGTCATCAAAAACTGTGTACTTGCTCCACCTTGAAGGAATAAAACTGAATAACCTTCTGGAAGGTTCAGCAATTCTTTCACCAATGCAATAGCTTTATCCATTACGGCAACAAAATCTTTCGATCGGTGCGAAATTTCAATTAAGGAAAGGTCGGAATTGTTAAAGTTGATTACAGCTTGAGAAGCTTGTTGGAGAACCTCTTGTGGAAGGATGCAAGGCCCTGCACTAAAATTGTGTTTTTTCATCTTGATAATGAGTCAGTTTGATTTAGTGAATAAAAAGCAAAATTCGACTTTTTAAAAGAAATGAGAAAAGTTTCGGGAGCTTATTATTAACAAGTTTTTAACCTAAATAGTAGGTGGTCAATAGTATTCCGTGACGATGAATGATTAATCATCATTATTAATTAGAATCACTGAGATTGAAGTCCTCTTTGGATGTTTTTGGCTTGTTTTCCATCCTGACTTTTGTCATTCATAGCGGGAATATCTTCTACAAAGCGCCATTTGCCATTTTTAAAAGTCAAGCCATCATAACTTAAGCTAGGAACATAAAATTCGTACATACCTTTTTGGGCACCTTCAATAGGTTCTAAATGATCGAAAATAATATATTCTTCATCTTCATCATACCCCATATTAGTACTTGTGTTTTTAGAGTATTCAAGTACCATCCTATATCGAGTTCCATCATTCATTTTTATGATAGGTGCCCCGAAAATAGGTTCTTCATTTTCGTCGAAATAAAGAATGTCAATAATTCTTTTTGTTGTCGAAGAGTTGTTTCCATCCCAACCCAATAAAGTATAATAGTTCTGTTTTTCGAATTTGGTGTGTACTATATTAGAATAAAGTGCGCCATACCAATCTCCATCAGTAAATATTTTGTACTGTTCATCATCAATAAAGGAGGATATATCGTTCAGCTTGAAGAAATAAAGTTCTTTTTTACGCTTTTTATAGAATTGTAAATAAGCATAGTATTCAAAATTTCCATTTTCTTTTGGTACGACCCAATTGAAGATTTTAAATTTTTTATCGGGTGAAATAAGTACACTTAGTTTATCTAGATTCTCAAAAGTATAGTGAAAACTACCTCTAAGGAGTAGTACTTCTTCGATGTCTTCGATTAATAGTTTGTTCGCTTCGTCTTTTAGTGAGTCATTACTAGCTGTAAGAATTTTGTTGGCTAGTGTTTGTAATCTAGATTCAAAAAAGATGAAATCACTTTCGCTCTGAGCTTGTAGAGTGTAAGTCCATGAGCTAAAAAGAATAAATAGATATATGAGATTATTCTTCACAATGAAGGAAGGCTTTTTTAGTCAGTAATTCTTGTTCGGACTCAATATTTTCTTCATCATCAACACAACACTCTACAGGGCAAACAGCTGCACATTGAGGTTCTTCGTGAAATCCTTTACATTCAGTACATTTATCTGTAGCGATATAGTAGAAGTCATATGAAACAGGTTCTAATTCTTCATCTGCTACAGCAGAAATACCACTTTTAGAATGTATTTTCCCAGTCAGCTCAGTTCCTTCAGCAAAAGACCATTCAACACCACCTTCATAGATGGCAGTATTCGGGCATTCGGCTTCACAAGCTCCACAATTGATACATTCGTCGGTGATCTTAATCGCCATAGCGTTTTATGCTTTAAAGATTTGTATTTTGCAGCACAAAGATAGAAAAAACATTGTTGATGAATCGCGAAAAAATCATTGAAGCATTTAGCTTTTTAGGAGAGTTTATGAGTCAGTTCAAATCGATTGAAACTGAAAAGAAAAATTTAGCTTTAAACGAAGAGTTTTATGAAGCCTTTTCATCTGCGATTTATGCAGCGAAGATTCATAATGGTTGGTTTGAGGAGAAGCAAGTTCGTAGATCAGTTCAGGCTATTTCAGACTGGTTGACACAAGATGTTTTAAGTGAGTGGGTGTCTGATTACTCGCCCGTTATCAATTCTAAGAGAGTAGCTGTTATTATGGCTGGTAATATTCCTTTGGTCGGGTTTCACGATTTTGTTTGTGTGTTACTCTCTGGAAATAAAGTTTTGGTTAAGCTTTCTTCAGACGATAAAGTGTTGTTACCTTTATTGGCTAAGGTGTTGATTCGTTACGATGAAGGATTTAAAGAAAGGATTCAGTTTACGGAAGCTCGTCTTGAGAATTTTGATGCAGTAATTGCTACTGGTTCAGATAATACTGCTCGTTATTTTGATCATTATTTTGGAAAGTATCCCCATATCATTCGAAGAAATAGAAATTCTATTGCCGTTTTGTTAGGCAATGAATCTAAAGAGGAACTTGTTGCTTTAGGTGATGATATTTTCGCTTACTATGGTTTAGGTTGTAGAAATGTGTCTAAAGTGTATGTTCCAAAAGGATATAACTTCAACTTGATGTTTGAAGCTTTTTACGAGTATCATGATGTGTTTGATAACAAGAAATACGCAAATAACTTTGATTATTATAGAGCCTTGTTTTTGATGGGTGGAAATGAGATGTTAGAAAATGGTTTCTTATTATTGAGAGAAGATGATTCATTGGTTTCACCTATTTCTATGTTGCATCACGAAACTTATGAAAGTGTAGATGCATTAAAATTGGATTTAGAGTATAAGAAAGATCAAATTCAATGTATTGTTTCTTCGTTAAATATTTCAAATTCCTTTGAGCTAGGACAAGCTCAATGTCCTGCCGTAAATGATTACGCAGATGGGGTAGATACTATGGAGTTCTTAACGAATTTATAATCTTTTGATAAGTTTTGTAAATAGTTCCGATAAATTAGGTTCGGCTTTCTCTGCGGTGGCTATAATCTCTTTAATTGATACTGGGACTAGGTTGTCTGGATTACACTCATCTGTTAAAACGGATACCACTGCGCAAGGTAAGCTCATATGGTTGGCAACAATAACTTCAGGAACAGTAGACATGCCAACCAGGTCAGCGCCTAATATTTTTAACATTCTATATTCAGCACGAGTTTCAAGAGAGGGGCCTTGCCAAGCTGCATAAACGCCACTGTGAAAATTGCAATCAATATTAGCTGCGCATTCCCATAGTAAATTACTTAAGTTTTTATCATAAGGTCGAGACATGTCAGTAAATCTCGGCCCATGTTCATCAATGTTTTTACCAATTAATGGGTTTTCAAATAATAGATTGATGTGGTCGTCGAGAATGACTAAGTCACCCTTTTTATAATTAGAGTTGATAGCTCCAGATGCATTAGAGATTAGCAGGTTATCTATCCCTAGTTCCTTAAGTACTCGTATTGGGAAAGTGATTTCTTTCGCTGTATACCCTTCGTAATAGTGGAATCTTCCCTGCATAATTACTACAGGTTTATTCGCAATCTCACCAAAAATTAATTGTCCTTGATGAGACTCTACTGTTGACACTGGGAAATGCGGAATGTCACTATAAGGAATGGTCAGTTTAATGGTGCAATTTTGTAGCAAACCACCTAAGCCTGTACCTAGTACAATTCCAGTGGTTGGTTTGTGAAAATTAAAATTGTTAATAAAACTTATTGCATCTCGTATCTCTTGCATAGTCAAGGTTTTGAGCAAAAGTAATGAACATTTTGTTGTTAGTTTCAGCTATTTCATAAAATTCTATTTTGATAATTCGCTGAATTGTATATATTTGCATTCCTATCATCTAAAAAAAGAAGATGTTTTTAGTTTGAAAATAGATATTTTATCCATTTCCCCCAGATAATGGATTTTAAAAAAGGCAGCTCAATTGAGTTGCTTTTTTTAGTTTTCGTCACTATTATATTTTGGGTATAAAAAAAGTCTTCGATTTCTAGAAGACTAAAAGTGTGACTTGGCAGGGGCTCGAACCCTGGACCCTCTCCTTAAAAGGGAGATGCTCTACCAACTGAGCTACCAAGTCAAAATGTTAAAAATAATAAGTGACTTGGCAGGGGCGCGAACCCTGGACCCTCTC
>Ga0206678_10002829_pt1 | contig 10954 bp, 9 predicted proteins | sample M180m12015metaG_FD_155453 | JGI IMG/M metagenome (GOLD analysis project Ga0206678, IMG submission 155453) | Ammonia-oxidizing marine archaeal communities from Monterey Bay, California, United States - M1 80m 12015 | ecosystem: Environmental > Aquatic > Marine > Intertidal zone | place: USA...
ATTTCAGCACTATTTTTACTTTCAGCATTTGCAAAATTATACCCTACACCTATGTTTGGTATTACAAAAGTATTTGAGCAAGGGCAACTTATACCTATGGGATTCCCAGAAGATTTAGTGCCTTATTTCTCTCGTTTCATTTTGGCAATTGAGTTCTTTTTAGCTTTTGCTATTTTGCAAAAAAACTACCTTAAAAAGTTAGTTATTCCTACTTCAATCGGTTTGCTTGTACTGTTTAGTTTACATCTTACTTATTCTATATTTTTAGGCGACACTGAAAACTGTGGTTGCTTTGGTGATTTAATTCCTATGTCACCTTTACAAGCACTAATTAAAAACTTAATTACTATTGCAGTTTTAGGGTATTTGTATAAAAATACGGCTGATGATAAAGAAAATAGCTGTTCAAAATTAAGTATACAATTCTTATCTGTATTGCTGGTTATGTTTGCTTTTTTACCAGTTTCATCTCAAACTAAATCAGAAGGGAGTAGTTTCGTTTCATTTGTTGAAGATGAAAATTTTAAGAATTCAGAAGATTATAAAATTCTATGTTATTTTGATGCTGGATGTGAACATTGCCAACATGCTGCAAGAAGTATAGATTCATTGTCTAACTTATCTGATAATTTTCCATCTGTTCATATTGTTTTCTCTGATACTGAACAAGACAATATCCCAAACTTTTTTGAATATGTAGGGAGTGAATATCCTTACCAAGTAATGCCCTTTGCAAACTATGATACTGATGAAGTAGATAGTTATATGGAGATTACTTTTCCTGATTATGACAACCCTATTGTGATACTTTATAAAGGAGCAAAACAAATAAGATTGTTTGATGGTACAGGATATAATGAGTACCATGCTGAAGAATTACAATTACTGCTAGATAAATAAAATTGTGTTTGCTTACATTACAAAAAAGATAACTTATGGTATCCTAGTTTTATGGGGGGTACTTACGCTAGTTTTCTTTTTGTTTAATGTATTGCCTGGAGACCCTGCTCGTATGATGTTGGACAAGCGAGAGGATGCTAATCAGCTTGCTGTTATCAAACAAAAATATGCTTTTGATCGTTCTGTTGGTGAACAGTATGCTTTGTATTTGAATGATGTTTTGCCCCTTTCAATCCATCATAATAGTGCAACTGCTTTTACGGCTTTATCAAGTGGGAAATATCAATTTACTAAGTTGTTTAGTATTGCAGATTATACGCTAGTTTTTAAAGTGCCCTATCTTAGGGAGTCCTTTGTGCGAAAAGGAACTTCAGTAACTATAATACTAGGAAATACCTTTAAAAACACGTTTGTTTTAGCGCTTTCATCTATTGGTATTGCTTTGTTTTTAGGATTGATTTTAGGAGTATTTTCTGCTTTGTATAAGGATACTTTTATTGATAAGATAATCTTATTTGTTTCTGTATTGGGAATGTCCTTGCCTTCTTTTTTTGCATCTATTATAATTGCTTGGTTGTTTGGCTTTGTTTTGCATAATTACACAGGATTAAATATGACAGGTAGCCTATATGAAGTAGATGATTATGGTAGAGGTTCATACTTGCAAATCAAAAATTTAATTCTACCAGCAATAACTTTGGGTATTCGCCCACTATCAGTAATTATTCAATTGTGTAGGAACTCCTTATTGGAAGTGCTTTCAATGGATTATGTGCGTACGGCAACAGCAAAAGGTTTAAGTAAATTTACTGTGATTTTTAAACATGCTTTACGCAATGCATTGAACCCTGTAGTAACTGCTGTTTCAGGTTGGTTTGCTTCCCTTTTGGCAGGTGCAGTTTTTGTAGAATACATTTTTGCATGGAACGGAATTGGAAAAGAAATAGTTGATGCGTTAAATAAAATGGACTTGCCAGTAGTAATGGGAGCCGTGCTTTTTATTGCATCAATTTTTGTAATCATAAATATAATAGTCGATTTAATATATGGGTGGCTCGACCCCCGAATAAGAATAAGTTAATATGAGAAAGAATATAGTTGCAGGAAACTGGAAAATGAATTTAAATAGGGAAGAAGGGATTGCCTTAGTAGAGGATGTCTTGGCTAAATTACCTGCTGATAATAATACGCATGTTATATTTTCCCCATCATTTGTGTATTTACATAAAGTAGCAAAAATGTGTGCTAATACTCCTAAAGTAGTAGCGGCCGCTCAGGATTGTAGTGCAAACGAAAAAGGTGCTTTTACTGGAGAGGTTTCTGCTAGTATGCTAGCATCTTGTGGTGCAAGATATGTTGTTTTAGGGCATTCTGAAAGAAGAGCAAATTTTGCTGAAAGCAATGAAAACTTAAAAACGAAAGTAGGTCAAGCCTTTTCAAATGATTTAAAAGTAATTTTCTGTTGTGGAGAAAGTTTAGGACAAAGAGAAAGTGGCGTACATTTTGAATGGATAAAATCTCAGTTGTCAGAGAGTTTGTTCCACCTTTCAGTTGAGGAGTTTAAAAATATAGTAATTGCTTACGAACCTATTTGGGCAATTGGCACAGGAGTAACTGCAAGTACTAATCAAGCACAAGAAGTACATGCTTTTATCAGAGATTTATTAGTTGATCAATATGGGAATGAAGTAGCAGAAAATACTTCAATATTATATGGAGGTAGTTGTAAGCCAAGCAATGCAAAAGAATTATTTGCAAGCCAAGATATTGATGGAGGTTTAATTGGTGGTGCATCCTTAAAAGCAGCTGATTTTGTAGCAATAACACAATCATTTTAATGGAATATACTGAAGTAGATATTAGATTAAATCCTGTTGCACCTTTTGCTGATATATTGGTGGCAAGGCTCAATGAAATTGAGTTTGAATCTTATAATGAAGATGAAACAGGAGTGAAGGCTTATGTTCAAACACATCTGTTAGATAAAGGTGCAGTGGCAGCAATTATTGCTGAAGTGGCTGAATTGTGTGAACTTACTTTTAGCATTACTAAAGTAAAACAAGAAAACTGGAATGAGCAGTGGGAAAGTAATTTTGAGCCTGTACACATTAATGATAGATGTGTAATTCGCGCCCATTTTCATGATGCATTTCCTGATATAGAACAGGAAATTATCATTACACCAAAAATGTCATTTGGTACTGGGCATCATGAAACAACATCCTTGGTGATGAACGAAATGTTTGGGATTGATTTTAAAAATAAATCAGTTTTAGATATGGGAAGTGGAACTGGAGTTTTGGCAATTTTGGCTGCAAAACTTGGGGCTAGTTCATTAATCGGTATTGACTTTGATGAGTGGGCTTTTGAAAATGCGGAGGAAAATGCAGGGCTTAATTCAGTTTATAATATTGATTTTATTCATGGTGATGCGGATGCAATAGGAGATGCAACTTTTGATATCATTTTAGCAAATATCAATAGGAATATTATTTTGCAAGATATTGAAACTTATGTAGGGGCTATGAATGAAGACTCTGAAATCTTATTTAGTGGTTTCTTAAAAGAGGATATTCCTTTAATTTTAGAAAAATCAGAACAACTTGGCTTGGAATTAGTTGTTTCAAAACATAAAAACAAATGGCAAATGCTACATTTAAAAAAGGCTTAATACTTTTTGTATTAACGCTTGTTTTTTCCTTTTCAACTTTCGCTCAGAAAAAGGGAAAACTAAAAGAATTCTCAAAAGAGTTCCCTGCTTATTTAGCTGAATTAGGCGAGTTTATGACGGCTTCCGATAATTCAGATTTGAAAGCTGTTTATAAATCTTTTTCAAAAAGTGCATCAGGACTTACCGCATTAGAGCAAGAAAAAATCATGCTAATTTCCAATAAAATGCTGGATAAGCGGATGCGTTCAAACCCTCATTTTTCTAAGGTTTTATCTGCTTTGATGAATGTAAATAACCATGCAAAAGGAGAGAGCATGTTGCTTGAATGGTTAGCGGTTGTTGATGAAACAATTGACAATACAACTACTAAAAAATTAATGTTGTTTTGTGCTTTTACGGATGGTTTGGTAAATGAAAATATTTTACGAAAAAGTAAGGCTGCTGCATGGGTGGTGAATACGGATGATTATCGTTTTGAGTTTGAAATGATTGAGCCAATTATTCTGTTTAATACTGATTTTAATTTAAGCTGTAGTGCTGATGGCGGTTCATATACTATTAAGGGAACTAGAGGGAAATATTATTTTGTTTCCAATGATTGGGAAGGAAGTGGAGGAATGATTACTTGGGAAAGCCAAGGATTGGCTAAGGATTCAGTGTACGCTACAATTTCAGATTATAAATTAGACACCCGTAAAAGTACTTTGATTGCTGATTCAGCAGTTTTTTATAATAAATATATTTTTCCATTACCGATTGTTGGACAGGTTATCAATAAGGTAGCTTCAGCAAGGCAAGCTGAGAATTTTCCAAAGTTTACTTCTTATAGTAAGAATGTAGAATTGAAAGAAATTTTCCCCAATGTGGATTATAAGGGAGGCTATAAAATGCAAGGAAAAGAGTTTATTGCTGATGGTGGAGATTATGCTGAGGCAAGAATTATTTTTAAAAGAAATGGGAAGCCAGTTTTTGTTGCGAATGCCAATCGTTTTAGCTTAGGTTCAGATAAGATAACTTCAAAAGGAGCAGGGATAAAAATATTCTTTGATACAGATTCTATTTATCATTCTAACTTGCAATTTAAGTATATTAATAGTGCACGTAAATTGCAGTTATACCGAGATGTTAATGGCCTTTCAGGAGCACCAATGCTGAATACTTATCATAATATAACTATGGATTTTGAACTCTTGGAATGGAGCATTGATGGTGATATTATTACATTTGGGTCATTGCCAGGTACAGCAGAATCTCGTGTTGAATTAGAATCAGTAGATAGATATTTACAACAAAAGTATGAGTCCATGCAGGGGATAGATGCGATACATCCTTTGTTTTTAGTGAATAATTATGTGCGTGCTAAGCAAGAAGAAAAATTCTTTGTGGAGGATTTTGCGAAATTCTCTCGTTTTCCAGCTGTTCAAATTCAGCACTATTTAATTCAGTTAGCCAATGATGGCTTTATTTTTTATGATTATGGAGAGGAGAAAATTACGGTTTTACCTAAGTTGTATACCTATATTAATGCCGCTTCTGGTTTAGGGGATTATGATGTTATTGCTTTTAATTCTGTAATTATACCAGGGGAATATAATACATCAGACAAATACTTGGTAAATGCAGCTTTGAATATTGAAACTAAGGATTTGAATATTCTTGGAATTCATGATATTCAATTGAGTGAGGCAAGAGATGTTTATCTGTATCCAAAAGATGGCTTGTTGGTAGTTAAAAAGAACAGAGACTTTATTTTTAATGGTCAGATTTATGCAGGTAGAGGGCGTTTGAATTTGTTTGGTAAAAATTTCTTTTTCCATTATGATGATTTTAAAGTGGACTTGAATGAGATTGATTCTGTACAACTTTCAGTACCGATTATGCCCATTCAAAAAGACATGTACGGCAATGAAAAGCTAACCAAAGTAAAGACAGTAATTGAGGCTGTTACAGGTGATTTAAGAATTGATGACCCAACAAATAAATCAGGGTTGAGAAAAGATAGTTTCCCTGGTTTTCCAATCTTTAGGTCCTTTGAAGATTCTTATGCTTATTATGATAAAGATGCTATTTATGATGGTGTATATGATAGAGATCGTTTCTCATTCCATTTACAACCTTTTGAGATTGATAGTTTAGATAATTATACGGGTAAAGGATTGGCCTTTGCAGGTACTTTTGAGTCGGCTGGAATATTCCCTACTTTTGATGATACCTTACGCTTACAAGATGATTATTCACTTGGGTTTACAAGGAAAACTCCTGCTGATGGATTTGCAATTTATGGAGGTAAAGGAAAGTATCATAATGATATTCATTTGAGCCATAAAGGATTGAAAGGAAATGGTGATTTTGAATATTTAACGGCTAAAGCTTCAGCTGAAGAAATCTTCTTTTTCCCAGATTCTACTAATTTATATACGCAAACATTTGCAATAAATGAGGTCGTTTCAGGTATTGAATTCCCTCAGGTAAGCAATACGGAAACCTATGCACACTTTATGCCTTATCAGGATAAGTTGGAGGTGGATAAAAGAAAAGATGAATTTGATTTTTACAAGGGTCAAGCAAGTTTTAATGGTGATTTATTAATGCAACCAACTGGGCTTATGGGTGGTGGTATTATGACACTAGATAAGGCTGAAGTTACCTCTAACTTATTTGCTTATAATGCCTCTTGGTTTGGTTCGGATACGGCAAGCTTAAATGTATTTGAAGCTGGAGGAGCAATTGCTTTTAAGGCCAATAATTTAAGAACTCATATTGATTTAGCTATGCGTGAAGGAGTTTTTCATTCCAATGGTGCAGGTTCTTTTGTGGAGTTGCCGGCTAACCAATACATCTGTTATATTGACAAGTTAAAATGGGCAATGGATGAGGAACTATTAACTTTGGGTGATGAGATAGCATCCTCTAGCACAGGGTCAGAATTTATTTCTGTACATCCTCATCAGGACTCCTTGAATTTTATAGCTACTACTGCAAATTATAGCTTGAAGGATTATATAATTCATGCCAATGGTGTAGAAGATATTGCGGTGGCGGATGCAATTATTTATCCTGATTCAGGAATTGTAACGGTTGAAAAAAAGGCACTTATTCAAACGCTTTATGGGGCTAGAATTCTGGCTGATGATTTAACAGAATATCATACGTTCACGAATGCAGCTGTTGATATTATCTCGGCTCATAACTATACAGCAAGTGGAGATTATAGCTATACGGATGCTATGAATCAGAAACAACAAATTTTCTTTAAAGAAATAAGAGTAGGTGAGGATACGATTACTATGGCTAGGGGTGATGTTGAAACGGATAAGCCTTTTCATATTGATAGTAAATTTGACTTTAAAGGAAGTCTGGATTTAATTGCTGACAGAAAGAATTTAACTTTTGATGGTTATTTTATGGCTAATCATTCTTGTGATTTATTAGAGAAAGAGTGGGTGAAATTCCGTTCGGAAATAGATCCTAAAAACATCCTGTTTACTCTGGATGAAAAACTATACAATGATGAACAGGATTTATTGTCTACAGGACTTATAATGAGTTTAGATTCTACTAATATTTATTCTTCATTTTTAAGTAGAAAGGATAGAGCTGTTGATGCTGATTTACTGAAAGCATCTTATACTTTAGCTTATGATAAAAAACAGTTTGCTTATGTAATTGGTGGTCCTGATACTTTATCTACTTACTTTACACTTTACGATAAAAATTGTAAAACTAAAGGGGAAGGTTTGATTGACATGAACCTGGATTTAGGACAAGTTAATGTTACAACAGTAGGGAGTTTTGTACATGATATGAAAAATCAGAAAAAAGAGTTTGATGGTTTCTTTATGTTGGATTTCTTTTTCTCAGAAGCAGCTATGCGAGTTATGGCTAAGGATATTTATTCTGCTCCTGGTGATGGTATGTATGAATATGATGAAGCATTTGCGAATAATTTAGGAAGAATTGTTGGGGATGAACAAGGTGATATTTTAATGGTTGATTTAGAATTGAAAGATGAGTTTATTGATTTTCCAAAGGTGATGAACCATACCCTAGCATTTACCAAAACGAAATTCAAATGGGATAATGCCAATAAGGCTTATGTTGCAAAAGGAGAAATTGGAATAGGGAATATTTATGATAGCCAACTGAATGGTTTGTTGGATGGATATATCATTATTGAGAAGGGTAGGAATTCTGATGTTTTAACAATTTATTTGCAAACAGAATTCTATGATGAATACTACTTCCAGTACAAGAATGGGGTGATGCGTTCATGGTCAACAAATGAGGATTTTAACATTGCAATACGAGAAATTGCTGATGGTAAGCGTAAGGCAGAGCCTAAAAAAGGAGCTACTCCTTATCGATATATGTCTGCACCTGAAGATGTTACTGAGAAATTCTTGAAATCAGTAAAGAAAAAGTATTAATTATTATCTTGCCGGCCTTTTATGTTGACTACTGAACTCATATTATTTATCTTATTGGCTTACTTAACTGGAGCTTTTCCATCAGCTGTATGGGTCGGTAAAACGTTCTATAAAATTGATGTTCGTGAGTTCGGTTCGGGTAATGCAGGAGCAACAAATACCTTTAGGGTTTTGGGTAAAAAAGCAGGTATTCCTGTACTGCTAATGGACATCTTTAAAGGGTGGTTAGCTGTTAACTATTTAAGTTTTTTAGCTGTAATCCCTAATTCAATTGAGCATCAGTTTGAAATACAATTAGTATTTGGTATTGCTGCAGTTATTGGGCATTTATTTCCTGTTTATACAGGTTTCAGAGGTGGAAAAGGGATTGCGACAATGATGGGATTACTTATTGGTTTACATCCTTTAGCGGCTATTTGTTGCTTTATTATTTTTGTTATTATTTTTAGTGTTTCAAAGTATGTTTCATTAGGCTCAATTTTAGCTTCTATTGCTTTTCCAATAATTGTAATTTTGGTTTTAGGATCTACTAATTCTTCTTTAAATTTATTTGCAGTTTTTGTTCCAATCTTATCGTTAATAACTCATCAAAAAAATATTGAACGCTTAGTAAGAGGAGAGGAAACAAAGATTAAATTTGATAAAAAATAACCATTATGAAAAAATCACCAAAGTCTACGCCAAAACAAGGTTCAAGTAAAGTTAGAGTAAAGTCGTTATTTTTATTAAATGATGATTATAATTCTTTTGATCATGTAGTGGATTGCTTAACTGCTATTTGTGACCATGATCCTATACAAGCAGAGCAATGCGCACTACTTACGCATTACAAAGGTAGTTGTGAAATTATGATAGGGGATAATGATGATTTAGAGCCTATGCAAGAGGATTTAGCACTCTATGGGCTCAATGTTGAAATTCTTTAATATTCTTCCCTAAAATAAATTGCACTAAGGGTGAATAAATTATATTTGCAGCCTTTTAGGACTCGTAGCATAACTGGATAGTGCACTAGATTACGGCTCTGGAGGTTGGGGGTTCGAATCCCTCCGAGTTCACTGAAAATAATAATCCTAGGACGAAAGTTCTGGGATTTTTTATTTTATAATTTTAATGATAGCTGTTTTTCCTAATTCCAATTGTGTAATTATTGGGTATTTAGTTTTACTATCCACCAGTTCTATACGGCTAGTATTGGGTGGTGAGTTTCCTAAATTAGTGGCCTTAATCTCAATTGTATTTTCTCCTTCTACTAATTTGTATTTAATCTTTTTGCGTTTATTAGTCGTTTCAAAATCATCAAGTATGATGTTCCCATTTATAGTGAGCTGAATTTTATCGCCATCTTCCATATTGGCATCCCAGATAAAGAGTTTGAGTTTATTGCCTTCCCAGTTAATTGTAAAATCATCTCCATCTTTTAGTATCTCAGTTCTTTTAACCAATGTTGTATCTTCATACTTTTCATTGTATTTTTTTTCTACTTTCTTTTTTATCTTTTCAATTTTCTTTTCTAGCTTGGTACTTTCCATCAATACTATTTTCCCACTAGCACATTCAGTGCTATCCATAAAATTTCCTGTAAATGTACCCTGCACCCGTTTACTACCAAGTTTACCCATTAGTTTTAGGCTCATATTGATGTAGCAAAAACTATTTAAAGGAGCTTCAGAGTTGGTTTGGAGAATCTGAGTTTCTTGCAGTTGAAAAGACTTATCCTTTTTAAAGTATAAACCACTAATCTCACTCTTGGTTTCATCAGGGGTGTTTATATTGGTGATGGAATAACCATTTACAATACCATTATCTTCTTGTAGTTCCAAGCTAAAACTAATGGGGGTGTTATTAGATAAAACAAGTGTACCTAAATAACTGAAAGTATTTTGGCTGTAAGTTAAACTGCTTAAAAAGGTAATAATAAGTAGAAAGATATATCTCATTTTACAAAACTATAAAAGATATTGTAGATTTGTTACCTTTACTGCATGAAAAAGAAATATCCAAAAATTTATTTAGGAATACTATTACTTATTCCGTTTATTTTACTGCTCTTACCTTCTACTTTTTTTGATAGTGGAGAGTCAATTTGTTTATCTGTAGTTTTGTTTGAAACAGAATGTTATGCTTGTGGTATGACTAGAGCAATACAACATCTTATTCATTTTGATTTTTCTAGTGCCTATCAGTTTAATAGAATGTCATTTCTGGTACTTCCACTTCTAATATTTGTTTATTTTAAAGAAATTAAAAAAGTGATTTATTTAATAAAGAAACTATGAATTCACTATAACTTACTAGTTATTATGTGATTAAATCTTATTACCTGAAGTTTTAAAATATCCGTATTTGTACGGATAGGTTAGTGAAACATTTTACTTATGTTTACACCAAGAATTATTTATTAACTAAAAAAATATTAAAAATGAAAAAAATTCTATTTATTATGATTGCGTTTTTAACGTTAAGTACTACAATTTATGCTTCTTTTCCAGTTACAGAGAATGGAATAGAAATAGAAAGTCCAATGAATAATACAGAAGCACCCTCTTCAAATATTGATTGGGGATTAGCAGCTATTTGTTGGTTAGTTGGAAGTTTAGGGATACATAGGTTTATGATAGGAGATACTACTAACGGTATCTTAATGTTGTTAACTTTTGGAGGTTGTGGTATATGGACATTAATAGATCTAATTAGTATTCTATCTGGTAATATGTCTAGATAGATATAAAGCCTTTTGTTTATAAGCCACTCAGAAATGAGTGGCTTTTTTATTTTATTAGATTCTCAATATTCATTCCTTCAAAAGTACCAGAACTCATCATTAGTAAATTTTGATTCTCCCAATTTAGAGATTTTAAATAATCTTCTAGTTTTTTTGTATCTGTAAAAACTAATAAGTCCTCTCTATTAAAAGCAGAGTGTACTTGTTGCTTTGTAATTAGCTTTAACTTTT
>Ga0206678_10002842_pt1 | contig 10917 bp, 10 predicted proteins | sample M180m12015metaG_FD_155453 | JGI IMG/M metagenome (GOLD analysis project Ga0206678, IMG submission 155453) | Ammonia-oxidizing marine archaeal communities from Monterey Bay, California, United States - M1 80m 12015 | ecosystem: Environmental > Aquatic > Marine > Intertidal zone | place: USA...
AGCCCTGGAATACGCAAAAACACCAAAGCCAGTGGCTGAAGCAAGTCGTTCAGGCCAATCCCGCCACATCGTGATCGCGCCCAAACCCTCATGCAGCAAAACCAGTGTCGGCGCCACATTCGGGGGCGGCCCCCAACACGCATACTCAAGCGTATGGCCGGCCGCTTGTATCTTGCCCGAAGTCCAATCCATCACGATACCTCGCGCAACTTGAAACGTTGAATTTTACCTGTCGCAGTCTTGGGCAGGGAATCGACGCATTCGATCCAGCGCGGATATTTCCATTTGCCAATCTTGTCTTTTACATGCTCTCGCAGGGTTTCTTCCAAATTGTCGGGCTGGGTCGCGTGTAAAACGACGATTGCCTTGGGTTTTTCCAGACCGTCCTTGTCACGTGCCGCGACTACAGCGCACTCCAGAACCGCCGGGTGGCTACTAATCGCTTGCTCCACCTCGAAAGGACTGACCCATATGCCGGACACCTTGAACATATCATCGGTGCGACCGCAGTAGACATAGCGGCCATCAGCGCGGCGCTCGTATTTGTCACCAGTCCTCGTCCATACGCCCTCGAATGTTTCTTGGGTTTTTGCACGTTTGTTCCAATATCCGTCAGCCGCCGAAGCCCCGTTGACCAGCAATTCACCTATCGTGTCGAAGCCGACGTCGGCGCCAGTCTCGTCCACAAGCCGAACATCGTAGCCAGGCACCGGCACCCCTGATGTGCCATAGACCACATCCCCCGAAGCATTGGACAAAAAGATATGCAGCATTTCGGTCGAACCAACGCCGTCAAGGATGTCGACCCCCATCAAGGCTTTCCACCGTTTGCCCACATCCTCTGGCAGAGCTTCACCGGCAGAAATACAAACACGCAACGGCGCATCAGGCGGGTCGTTGGCCTCTATGTGGGCAACCATCGCCGCGTAAAGCGTTGGCACTCCACAAAATATCGTTGGTTTTTCCTGTTCTAAAATCTCAACCATCCCATCGGGGGCGGGCCGTCCACCGAAAATCACGGAGGTCGCGCCAACCGACAGCGGAAAGGTCATCGAATTACCCAATCCGTAAGCGAAAAAGAACTTTGCAGCTGAAAATATTATATCGTCCTGCTGTATCCCCAGAACCTGTGCGCCATAAGTGTCCGCCGTCGCGCGTAGCGCCGAATGTACATGGTGCACGCCTTTGGGCTGCCCGGTCGATCCAGACGAATATAGCCAGAAAGCCGTTTCATCCGGGCTGGCATCAAAAGCCTCAACCGGCACATTAGCCGCCGACACAAACGCATCATATGAGATTGTGTTTTTGCGCGCATCGGCGCCGATCACGATGACACGTTCAAGGAATGGGTTGTCCGTCAAGACGGGCTCAACCACTTCAAACAGCGCATCTGACACAACCAGCGTTGTCGCCCTGCTGTCGCGCAAAATCGCATCATAGACAGGGCCAGCCAACAATGTATTCAACGGTACGGCAATAACACCAGCCTTAAGCGCCCCCCAAAACAAGACGGGGAATTCGATCTGATCAAGGACCAGCATCGCCATACGATCTTCCTGGCGCACGCCATGTGCGCGAAGCGCTGCTGCAACGCGCCCCGACTGATCAGCAAGCGCACCGTAAGTTAACGTTCGTCCCGCGCCTGCTTCTCGAAAGGCGACCGTCTCGCCACGGTTTTCACGCACATGCCGGTCCACAAAATAGGTCGCTGCATTGGCCATATGGTCCCTCCCGCAAAGTGTAATATAGTGCCGGATTTCTGTGCTCATACAACTCGACCAGTGCACATTAGCACTTTACTGCAGTCCAAGTGGTGGCACCACGCTGTAGTTTAGAAATTAAAGGAGTATTGTATCACGACAGCACATTAATCTATCGCGTTTGAAGAAATATTTTGAACATCACGCAAACCCACCCTTAACCGTGATCCGACTTAGTCGCGCGGGCCTTGCGTTACGCGGGGATGAGGAACAGCGTAATGCCGGGGAACGCGACCAAAATAATCACCCGCAAGATATCTGATCCGACAAAGAACATCACTGTCTTATAGGTCTGTGTCATTGGCGTATGACGATCCATTGCGTTGATGATGAATAGGTTCATGCCCACAGGCGGAGTGATCAGGCCGACTTCGACAACAATCAGTACCAAGATTCCGAACCAGATCGCCAAATGCTCGGGCGACATGCCAAAATCCATTGCAGAAATCACCGGGAAAAAGATTGGTACTGTTAGCAATATCATCGACAGACTGTCCATCACGCAGCCAAAAAAGAGATAGAATACCAGTATAACTGATAACACGAATAGTGGGCTGAACCCTTGGTTCAGAACAAAATCTGCGAGATATTGCGGCACGCCGGACAGGGCCAGAAATCCATTATAGAAAGCAGCACCCAGAACAATGAAAAAAATCATAGCCGTGGTCTTCGCTGTCCCGGTAAGCGCTTCTCCCAACTGTGCCCGGTTCAGGTTCCCCCCCCAAAGCGCGATAAGCCCGGTTCCAGCCGCGCCAATCGCCGCACCTTCGGTCGGTGTGAACCAGCCCGCATAGATGCCTCCGACCACCAAACCAAAGACGACCAGCACAGGCCATGTCGTCGCGAGCGCACGCCACCGCTCGGCTATGGGTACAGCTGGACGTATGCCTGCCGAATTAGGATAGAGCCGCACATAAACCGAGATGGTTATCACATAGCCCAAAGCCGCCAGAATGCCCGGGATAAAGGCCGCGAGAAAAAGCTTGGCGATGTTCTGTTCAGTGATGATGGCATAGATCACAAGGATCACCGAGGGCGGGATGAGAATGCCCAACGTCCCCCCCGCTGCCAGCGTTGCCGTCGAAAATCCACCCGAATACCCATATCGTTTCAGCTCTGGCAGGGCCACACGGCCCATTGTGGCAGCCGTAGCCAGCGACGACCCACAGATTGCACCAAAACCCGCACATGCGCCAATGGCAGCCATTGCAACACCGCCCCTACGATGCCCCAGAAAGCTCTCTGCTGCCTTGAAAAGCGTAGTCGACATGCCCGAAAGCGTCGCGAACTGCCCCATCAGTAGGAACATTGGGATGATTGTCAAAGAGTAGTTGGAAAAGGTCGTGTATGTTTCGGATTTTAACTTGGCGAGCAGCGGGATCGCATTGCCGTTCATGGCAAAATACCAACCGCCAAACCCGCACAACAACATCGCCAGCCCGATGGGCGCGCGAATAAAGATCAGGCCCAGCAAAACAGGAAAGGACCAAAAGCCAAGCTCAAGTCTGCTCATGCCCGCAAAAGGCAATAGGTCAAGAACCGCACCCATGCCTTACCCCTCTGGCAACACAGATCTGCCCGTGACTGCTTCGATCAGCCGGGCATACGCGCAATAAGCGGCCGTGAGGCAAGCAATGATCGCAGCACCGACGCATGCGGCATAGGACCACCAAACGGGGAACTGCAAAAACAGGGTCGTTTCACCGTTTCCCAGATATCGGTTCATGCCTTCGTATAGCCGAAGTGTGATAAAAACGATGATTGCGGCCAGAACAACCTCCCAGAATGCCCGCAACCAGTTTAAGCTGCCGCGTCGCAGCCCAGACGTAAAAACATCCACCGTCGCGTGAGCGCCGTAAAACTGGCAAACGGGCAAAAACGCAAAGATGGCAAAAGCGACACCGGCCTCAGTCAACTCATAGGTTCCGTTGATTTCATCCACACCACTGGCGACAAGCGCCTCACCCAGCCCGCTCATCCAGCTAACGTCCACCAACCTATGGCCCAGCTTGGACAGCTCGCGCCCAAGGATCGACAGGGCTGTCAGGACGATCAAGGCAAGCAGAACTGTGCCCCCAACAATCGCAGCACCGCGCGACAAAAACTTTACCAATCGGTGCATTCGATGCCCAATTCAAAAGAAAAACTGGGGCCGATGCACACGGCACGCGACCCCGGATCGCGCTTATTCCTCATAAGCATCCATAAGTGCGCGCGCTTCGTCGATCAGCGCCTGCCCGTCGATCCCTTTGCTTTCCATATCAGCGACCCATTCAGCAAAGATCGGCTGAGAGACCCCACGCCATGCATCCAGATCTGAACCCGACACAGTGACGATATTGTTGCCACGATCCACCGCTGCTTGCCGGGACGGACCATCGGCATCCGCCTGCGTGCCACCGGCAAAAACGCTGAACTCAAGGCCGGAGTTTTCGTCAATCACTTTCTGCAGATCGGCAGGCAAACTTTCATAGCGATCCTTGTTCATCGCCAGCACGAAGGTCAGCACATAAAGAGCGTTGCCTTCAAATTCGGTGTGATTGTTGACCAGTTCTGGCACTTTCAGCGCGCCCGTCACTTCCCAAGGAATAGTTGTGCCGTCGATCACACCTTTGCTCAGACCTTCTGGAACAGCGGGCACGGGCATACCAACCGGAGTAGCGCCCATTTTTGCGAGCAGCGCATTGACCGTTCGGGATCCGCCCCGAATTTTGAGGCCCTCCATATCGGCAGGGGTTTTAACCTCTTTGTTCACGTGGATCATACCGGGCCCGTGCACCCATGTGCCCAGAATATGCACGTCCTTAAATTCGGTATCTTTCATGTGCTTTTCGTACATTTGCCAATAGGCCGAAGACATCGCGCGGGCATTCGTCATCATAAAGGGCAGCTCAAAAACCTCTGTGCTCGGATAGCGCCCAGGGGTGTAGCCAACCACTGTCCAGACGATATCAGCCACGCCATCAATGGCCTGATCCATCAATTCAGGCGGGCGTCCCCCTAGTTGCATCGACGGGTAGCGATCAATTTCGATCCGCCCGTTGCTGGCCGCTTCGACATTGTCAGCCCATACATCCAACACCAGTTTGGGCACATTCGCTTGCGCAGGCAAGAATTGGTGTAGCGACAGCGTGACCTCTTGGGCTTGGGCTGCACTGCCTATTCCAACGGCAAGGGCTGCAGCGCCAACAAGTTTCAGGAACGATTTACGTGAAATTGTCATTTTGGTCCTCTAAACTGTTTCGGCGAATGGTTAGGTAACGAAGCTGACCGCTCTGGTCCACCAAGTGTTAATAAAGCATTTCTGCGCTTGATTGGAAACTGCAACGGCATCGCTTCCGTATGCACCAGCTGTAATCTGCACAGCCGAAGAAGCCCTTTTCGCTTTGCGCTCTAAAGTCGCCCAAAGCACGGGCTACGACAGTAGCCTGATACGGACCCTGTCCACCCGTTGCATCCTTTTCCCCCGCATGCGTTGGGCTAACCATAGCAACCACGGCGCGTCCAAAACGCAGTAAAGGGCAACCATTCTTCAAACAACAAAACACCCATTTTACCATCGCTTGGTTAAGCGCCTTAGTAACAGGAATAAAGATGGTGGCGTGGGGGAGACTTGAACTCCCGACCTATCGATTATGAGTCGATCGCTCTAACCAACTGAGCTACCGCGCCATCGGGCCGTGGATTATGCTAGCCCTTCCGGATCGTCAAGGCCGAATCCCGGCTTATCCATCCCGGACTGTCTGTATCATCAATGTTACGTTTTCCGGGTCAGCATCTGGTGTGATCCCATGGCCAAGATTGAAAATATGCGGACCGTTAGAAAACGCTTTGACGATTGCGCGTGTCTCATCAATCAGGGCCTGTCCGCCCGTCACCATATGGCGAGACGCAAGGTTGCCCTGAACGCAGCCATCCGTTTGCACATTGGCCGCCGCCCAATCGGGCGAAACCGAATTATCAAGCGCCACGCAATCCACACCAGTCGCTGCATGAAAGCCGATATACCCATCATCCGCCTCGCGTGGGAAGCCAATGACCGGGATGTGCGGATAGCGGGCTTTGATCGCTGATGTGATTTCGGCACAAGGCACAACGGCATATTTATGGAACGCCGCGCCCTTAAGAGACCCAGCCCAGCTGTCAAAAATTTTGACAACTTCGGCGCCGGCTTCGATTTGCATGGCCAGATAATCAATCGTTGCAGCCGTGATGCGAGCCAGCAGCGCCTCGAACAAGGCGGTGTTTCCCGTCATTAGCGCATGCGCGGGACCCTGATCCGGCGTGCCCTGACCCGCTATCATATATGTTGCCACGGTCCACGGTGCCCCGGCGAAGCCAATAAGCGTCGTATCGTCCGGCAATTCGCGGCGCAGGATCCTGACGGTTTCATAAATCGGATTGAGAGTGTCATGAATGGCATCAACGGGCTTGAGCGCATCAAAGTCAGATTGTGCGGATATTGTCGACAAGCGCGGACCCTCGCCCGTGACAAACCACAGGTCCGCACCCAAAGCCTGCGGAACAAGTAGGATGTCAGCAAAAAGTATCGCTGCATCAAAGCCGTAACGGCGGATGGGTTGCAGAGTAACCTCGGCGGCCAGATCCGGATTATAGCACAACGACAGAAAATCGCCGGCCTGAGCGCGGGTCGCCTTGTATTCGGGCAGGTATCTTCCCGCCTGCCGCATCATCCAAATGGGCGGCGTCGGCAGGGTCTCTCCTGCCAGTGCGCGCAGAATAGTCTTGGTTTGAGCACCGTCTTTCATCGTGGCTTGGCCTTTATCTGGTCGTTTACAGTTGTCAGGATAAGTTGACACATCTAAAAGATAAACCCATGACAGTGCGACTTCCAAATTCAACCGCGCCGCTGAAGATCGGTACGCGTGGCTCGCCCCTGGCTCTGGCGCAGGCATATGAAACCCGCAGGCGTTTGGGGGCAGCGTTTGACCTGCCGGATAACGCCTTTGAAATCGTGATAATCAAGGTCACAGGCGATGCCATTCAGGATCGCCCGCTCAAGGATATTGGCGGCAAAGGGCTGTTTACCCGAGAGATCGAAGAAGACCTGTTATCAGGCAAGATCGATATCGCCGTTCATTCAATGAAGGATATGCCGACCATTCAACCGGATGGACTGATTCTCGACACGTATTTGCCGCGCGAAGATGTGCGCGATGCTTTTGTTTCGCCCACCCTGTCAGGCCTGACCGACCTGGCACCGGGCGCGGTGGTTGGCACGTCGTCACTGCGTAGGCGCGCGCAGTTGCTGCACAAGCGTCCCGACCTCAACGTGGTGGAATTTCGCGGCAACGTGCAAACCCGATTGAAAAAGCTGGCCGATGGCGTTGCTGAATGCACATTCCTCGCCTGCGCCGGACTGAACCGATTGTCCATGAATGACGTTCCTGCCACGCCGGTCGCCACCGATGATATGCTGCCAGCCGTGGCGCAGGGGGCCATTGGCATAGAACGCCGTATGGACGACAGCAATACGGCCGAATTGCTTGCCACGATTCACAACACCCCTACGGGACAGCGACTCGCTGCTGAGCGCAGCTTTCTGCTGACCCTGGACGGATCATGCGAAACGCCGATCGCAGGTCTTGCAACATTGGAGGGCAACACCGTGACGCTGGTGGGCGAAGTGCTGCGCCCCGATGGATCAGATGCGCTGTCGGCGACACGCAGCGGCGCGATATCTGACGGCCCTGCTCTTGGCATCAACCTTGCTCAAGAATTGCTGAAACGCGCCGGCCCCAGCTTTTTCGATTGGCATTGAAGCCGCTGTCGCTGCACCGCACTTGACCGTCCCAAGGCGCTTGGTGCACGCTTTGGTCAGGAGGCTTCGCATATGACACCCGGCAAGGCATATCTTGAGTCGCAAGACATCAGGCGTCTGGCAGCACGGTCCGATGTCGCAGGCGCTCTTTTGGTGCTGCATTGTTGGGGCGTTATTGCCGCCGCGATTGCCCTGCATGCGCTCTGGCCAAACCCGCTCACAGCGCTGCTGGCCGTCCTGCTGATTGGATCTCGTCAACTTGGGCTGGCGATCCTGATGCACGATGCCGCCCATAACGCGCTTTTCAAAACGCCTGCTTTAAACGAATGGATCGGCACCTGGGTTTGCGGCTGGCCCATCATGGCGGACCTCATGGCGTACCGGCATTATCACCTGACACATCACCGGTTTACCCAGACGGACAAGGACCCGGACCTTGTTTTGTCACAGAACTTTCCAACCAGTCGTGCGTCACTGCGCCGAAAGTTTCTGCGCGATCTGACGGGTCAGACAGGGATAAAGCAACTGGCAGGCCAAATCACAACCTTTATTCGGTTGGCTGGTGACCATGATGCCATTGAGGCAGCGAACACAAATGCAGCGCAGTCGTTCAAATCCAACACGATCTTTACCGCATTTCCTGTTTTCCTCGGTATTGCAGCGTTGATCAGCATAGTGGGTGAGTGGTGGTGGGGCATCGCATTCTGGATCGTTCCATATCTCACATGGTTTCAGTTCGTGCTACGTGTGCGAAATATCGCCGAACACGGCGCAACCGAGGTTTCACAGGACTCGCTAAAAAACGTGCGCACCACGCTAGCTGGGCCAATCGCACGCGCCTTTGTCGCACCCTACTGGGTGAACTATCACCTTGAGCATCACATGATCATGCATGTACCCTGCTGGCGTTTGCCGAAGCTTCACGCTCTTTTGTTGGAACAAGGATTGGGTGGGCACATGAACATTGCTCCGAACTATCGGACAGCTTTAGCTGAAGCCGGATGGCGTTAACCGGATTGCCAACGCCCAAAGACAATCGCGCAGCGCTCAAGCTTTAGAGTACTTATAGCCTTATGCTAAAAACTAGAGTCACCTAACGCTGCCTGAAATGAGAAATTTCAACACGTTAGATGATGTTCGATGTTTTAATTATATCGTCAAACGCTGTAGACCGGAGATCAACCGATCAACACATCCCTCGCACATTTCACAACTTTTCCAAATCATCCCGAAACTTGGTCACTTTTCAGCTAGACCCACTTGGCCAGCGGCGGCAAGCTCATCAAGACTGCATTTGCATCATGGCCCGTCTCAAGCCCAAACTTGGTGCCACGATCATAGACCAGATTGTATTCGGCATAGAGACCCCGATGCACAAGCTGCGCATCCTTGTCCGCCTCTGACCAATCCTGCGCCCTGTGCTTTTCCACCAAAGGCACATAGGCAGGCACAAAGGCACGGCCGATGTCCTGCGTCAGCGCGAAATCCGCCTCCCAATCGCCGGTGCAATGGTCATCCATGAAAATGCCCCCAACGCCCCGCGCCCGGCCACGATGCGGAATAAAGAAATACTCATCCGCCCAATCTTTGAGCCGAGGGTAAAGATTTGCTCCGTGTGGATCGAGATACTTTTGCTGCGTTTCATGAAAATGCGCCGTGTCTTCGGCGTATTCCAGGCACGGGTTCAGATCTGACCCGCCGCCAAACCACCACGCATGCGGTGTCCAGAACATGCGCGTGTTCATGTGCACAGCCGGGCAATGCGGATTCTGCATGTGTGCGACCAATGATATCCCCGCCGCCCAAAACCTCGGATCATCCTTCATCCCCGGAATGCCCTTACGTGCGGCCATCGCATTTTGTGCCCGTTCGCCCAAAGTGCCATATACGGTGGATATATTCACGCCAACCTTTTCGAACACCCGCCCGCCGCGCATGACGCTCATCAGACCACCGCCAGCATCCGATCCATCGTCAGACTTGCGCTTGGTCTCGGTGATTTCGAACTTTCCCGCGGCCGCCTCTGACATCGGTCCAACCCTGTGGTCAGCCTCGAGCCGTTCGAACGATGCAACGATGTCATCTCGCAACTGCCGGAACCAGGCCGACGCGCGGGCCTTTTGAGTATCGAACTGTTCTGTCATGCGCACTGTCCTGCTAAGTTTACACTTTTCTACCCAGCTCAGGCCACGGGGCCAAGTCCAAATTGGCCAGATCAGTGCGCAGGGCTTGCCACCGGATCAAGCAGACTGCGCCCACCATCAACTGTAAGAACATCACCAGTCACAAACCCAGACCCTTCAGAGGCAAGAAACTGAACCGCATCGACAAGCTCTGTAGGGCTGGCAATACGTTGCAAGGGCGTGTGACCTTCAATCTCCTCGCGCCATTCTGGACGATCCGCGATCGATGATTTGAGGGATGCTGACATGACCGATCCAAAGGCCACTGCATTCACACGAATGCGGTGTGGTGCCAAAGCCAGAGCGATTGACCGGGTCATCTGTTCAAGGCCAGCAGAGGCAATGGAGTACCCCAGCAGCTCTGGCCTGGTCTGATGTGCAGCGATGGAACTGAGATTGACGATGGAACCAGCAGGCGCACCTTCAGGCCGGTTTTCAGACTGTTTGATCATCCGTCGCGCAACCTGTTGGCTCAGGCGCAAGGCAGTCATCAAATTCTGTTCTAACAGGTGTTCAACCGAAGTATCTTCGGGATCAAGCGCGTCGGTTTCCATCACCTGACGCGATGCATTCACCAAAATGTCCACCTCATCGAATGCATCAATCGTGGCCGATACAAGATTTGCAATCGTCAATCGCTGGCGCAGATCACCCGCGAAATAACGAATGTTACCCTCATCCGTGACATCGCCCAATTCATGAATCAGCCGCTTTTCATCCATGTCGGCACACATCACATTGGCGCCCCGATCCGCAAAGGTGCGCGCAACAGCCAACCCGATGCCATTAGCCGCACCGGTAACGATCGCAGTCTTGCCACTTATCGAAAATGCCATTTTTTATCCTCGCGCCCGCTTGGGCCGTTCTGCCCGAACCAATTTGAACCGTGCATCACCGCCCAGATCAACTACTTTCGCGAAATGCGTGGTCAGCGTGTCTTCGTAGGGCAAATGACGGTTGGCGACCATCCACAGCGCGCCGTGGGGTGCAAGCATTCGCGCGGCTGCCACGATAAAAGCCCGACCCAATGACGGGTCAGCCGCCCGCCCCGTGTGAAACGGCGGGTTTGTCACCACCGCGTCGACCTTGTGCGGCGGGGCCCAACGCGTCGCATCCGCCCAATGAAACTCTGCGCGCTGGTCAGTCACATTATTGCGCGCGCATTGCAACGCCACGTCATGCGCCTCGACCA
>Ga0206678_10002846_pt1 | contig 10912 bp, 13 predicted proteins | sample M180m12015metaG_FD_155453 | JGI IMG/M metagenome (GOLD analysis project Ga0206678, IMG submission 155453) | Ammonia-oxidizing marine archaeal communities from Monterey Bay, California, United States - M1 80m 12015 | ecosystem: Environmental > Aquatic > Marine > Intertidal zone | place: USA...
GATGTGTGAGTACTTGGAATATGATGTAAAAAAACTAAAAAGAGTAAGGATAATGAATATCAAATTGGATGTTCCTGTAGGAACTTACCGTGATTTTACATCAACAGAATTAAATCAAATTAATCAAGCAGTAGAACACTCTATTAAAACTTTTGAAGAACGGGAATAAGATGCAAAAGGTTTTAGTAATAGGTTGTTGTGGTGCAGGAAAATCTACTTTTTCTAAAAAATTACAATCCATTCTAAATGTAGAACTTATTCATCTGGACCAATATTATCATAAGCCTAATTGGGAAGAACCTAAAAAGGAAGAATGGGAGAGAATAGTAAATAATTTAATTAAAAAACCATCTTGGATAATGGACGGCACTTATATCGAATCATTAGACATAAGAATTGAAAAATGTGACACACTAATTTATTTAGATTATTCAATATTAAAATGTATTTTCAGAGTGGTCAAAAGGGTCTTTACTGATTATGGAAAGAAAAGATCTGATACGGCTCCCGGATGTAAAGAAGAATTTGATTTAGAATTTTTGAAATATGTTTTAACGTTTAACTTTAAAAACAGGAATAATATCCTGAAAAGATTAAAGGGATTAAATGAAAATAAACAACTATATATTTTCAAAAATGACAAACAAGCAGATAAATTTTTAAAACAAGTTGAGATAAATTAGTAATCACATAACCTTATATTTTTTTAAAAACAGGAACAGCCGAACAAGCCTCTCCAAACATCAAGGAATCTACATAAGGAAGCAATTTTTTACTAATTGTAATATAATGTTCTTCAGAAATTTTAATACTACCACAACCTTTTATAATAACTTTCTTACTTTCAAATTCAGACGTATCAATTGATTCAATATTTTGCAAAAAAAGTATTTGAAAAACTTGTTCTTTCTTCCCAAAATAAAATTTAGAAGATACAGAATTAAGATAAGAGGAAATCAACATAAAAGCCCACATTGGGACAATAGCATCTGAACTACAACAAACCGCAACAACTGTATTAGAAAAAACAGAAAAATCAAATTTCTTTAATTGAGACCTAAATTCTTTTTCCTTAAGAATCTCTCCATTAAAAAGAAAGTCCTTTAAATCAAATTCTAAAATAGTTATACTAGGAGAGTAATCAACTAAATCAATAGTAATTAAATCAGAACTAGAAACTCTATTTACAATTTCATCAGACATCTTAAAGCATTCCAAGTTCTAACCTAGCTTCTTCACTCATCATTTCTTTAGTCCAAGTTGGCTCAAAAACAATTTCTACTTTTGCGTTCCTAACAGCAGGAACAATTTTTACTTTTTCCTCCACCTCAACAGGTAAAGTCTCTGCTACAGGGCAATTAGGAGTTGTAAGAGTCATAGTGATATTTACATCACATTCATCACTTACTTCCACATCATATATAAGTCCTAAATCGTAAATATTTACCGGAATTTCAGGGTCATAAATTTCACAAATTACCTCAATAACTTGTTCTCCAATCTTTTGTAATTCTTCTTCTGTTTTCATCTTATTTGTTGTAGGCAATTGCGTAAATTTTCATTTGTTTTATCATGGAAACTAATCCGTTTGAACGAGTAGGAGAGAGTTGTTCTTTCAGTCCTATTTCGTTTATAAATTCAAGTTTTGCATTTGCAATTTCTGACGGAGATTTTCCTGAAAGCACATTTATTAATATTGCGACAATTCCCTTACTTATAATAGCATCACTATCTGCTGTGTAAATAATTTTTCCATCATTATGTTCTGCATGTAACCAAACTCTACTTTGGCAACCTCTTATCAGGTTATCTTCTGTTTTGTATTTCTCATCAATTGGGGATAATTCTTTTCCTAAATCAATAAGGTATTCGTACTTCTGCATCCAATCGTCAAACATTGCAAAATCCTCTATTATTTCTTCTTGTATTTCTTGTATTGTACTCATTACGATAACATCAATTTTGCCTTTTTAATGGCATTTATACAAAGATCAATTTCCTCTTTAGTATTGTATATTGCCAAAGAAATTCGTGCCGTGCCCGGGATGTTAAATTTCTCCATAATAGGTTGCGCACAATGATGTCCTGTTCTGATTGCAACCCCCATTTTGTCAACGATCATTCCAATATCATAAGGATGTAACCCTTCAATATTAAAAGAAATTATTCCTGATTTTTTCTCTGAAGTTCCATAAACCTTAACCCCTTCAATTTTTAAGAGTTCGGAAGTTGCGTGTTTCAAAAGTTTATCTTCATGTTTTGATATTGTTTCAACTCCAATTTCTGATATTAAATCAATCGCATTTTTAAAAGCAATTACTCCAGAGATATTAGGAGTTCCTGCTTCAAATTTATGAGGTAAATCAGCATAAGTAGTTTTAGTAAAACTAACCTCTTTTATCATTTCTCCACCTCCTTGGTAAGGAGGCAGATTGTTTAATACTTCTTCCTTTCCGTACAAAACACCAACTCCAGTTGGTCCGTACATTTTATGTGCAGAAAAGGCATAAAAATCTGCATCTAGTTCCTGCATATTTAAAGAAATATGTGATGCTGCTTGTGCTCCATCAATCAGAACTTTTGCACCAACTTTATGTGCTTTTTCAATTACCTCTTCAATAGGATTTATAGTTCCTAGTGCATTTGAAACATGAGAAACTGCAACTAATTTTGTGTTTTCAGTAAGGAGGTTTTCAAACTCAAGCATGTTTAGTTCTCCATTGTCTAAAATAGGAATTACCTTTAAAGTTGAGCCTGAAATTTCACAGCAAATTTGCCAAGGCACAATGTTAGAATGGTGCTCTAACTCAGAAATAATTACTTCATCACCACTTTTTAGTAAAGTACGAAACCCGTTTGCAACAAGGTTTATAGAGTCAGTTGTCCCTTTAGTAAAGATGATTTCCTGATTTTGTTTTGCTCCAATAAAATCCTTAATTGTATTTCTTGTTTCCTCAAATTTATCGGTTGATAATCCGCTTAAAAAATGAACTCCCCTGTGTACATTGGAGTTTTCATTAGTATAATAATTTGATTCAGCATCAATAACCGATTGTGGCTTTTGTGTTGTAGCTCCATTATCAAAATACACTAAGTCTTGTCCGTTAACTTTTCGGCTAAGGACAGGAAATTGTTCTCGTATTTTGTTAATATCTAACATCTATAAACTGAAATCTAAATCAACATTTAATTTTTGAGACAATAGTTTTTGAGCCAATAATTTCACCTCTTCCACAGATATATTTTCAATTGCTTCAGATGCAAATGCATAAGTTAGTACTGCCTTTGCTTCTTCCAATCCAATCCCTCTACTTCTCATGTAAAAAAGTGCTTTTTCATCCAATTGCCCAATTGTACACCCATGACTACATTTTACATCATCAGCATAAATTTCTAATTGTGGTTTGCTGTCAATAGTAGAATTCTCACTTAATAATAAGTTGTTGTTGGACTGGAATGCATCAATTTTTTGTGCATCAGGACGAACCATAATTTTACCGTTAAACACTCCTTTGGAACGCCCTAAATAAACTCCTTTGTACATTTCATTACTTCCGCAATGCGCACTTTTATGATCCACAAAAGTATGATTGTCAGCAAGCTGATTATCGTCCAATATTGAAATTCCATTCATATTACTTTCGCAATTAGAACCATTTTGTTCAAAGTTCAAATTATTTCTGGTGAATGAACCTCCAAAAATAAGTGTGTTAATAGCACAAGTAGAATCTTGTTCTTGATATACATTTACGGTATCAATCAGTCGGGACTCTGCGGTGTTATTTTGTATTTTATTGTATTCTACTTTTGTATTTTTGTCACAATGTATCTGAGTAAAATGATTTACCATTGAAGCAGAATCATTTAAGTTTTGTATTCTTTCTACAAACTTAACCTCAGCATTGTCTCCAACAGAAATTAGGTTTCTGTATTGAGAAAAATTATCTTTTGTAGTTGCAAAAAACAAAATTTCAATTGGGTTTTCTACAACAGTATTTTTGTTTACTGTAATAGTAAATCCATTTTGAGCAAGAGCTTTATTAAGTTGTGAAATACTGTCAGTTGTAGCGCTTTCAAAATTAGAAAAACTGCTAATACTCACTCCTTTAATTTCAGGTGTATTTATTAGTTTTCCATCTGAAAAAATAATTTTATTATCAAATCCTAAAGAATACTTTTCAATTGTAGAAGAGTCAATAATTTCCCCTGTATTTTCAATAGCATATTCGTTTGAAACTATCTTTTTTAATGAAGTATATTTCCACTCTTCATCTTTAGTTGTAGGAAACCCATGTGTTAGAAAAGAATTAAGGATTTCTTTCCTTTCCGCAGTTACTTCTAACTTATCGGAATACGATTTTAAATTTTCAATTAAACTCACTGTTTATCCGCTTCTTTAGTTATCCAATCATATCCCTTTTCTTCTAGCTTGTGTGCTAATTCTGCTCCACCTGATTTTATGATTCTACCATTGTATAATACATGAACAAAATCAGGAACAATATAGTCCAATAGCCTTTGGTAATGTGTAATTACGATTGTTGCATTGTCGGCACTTTTTAGTTTGTTTACTCCATTTGCAACAATTCTAAGTGCATCAATATCTAATCCAGAATCAGTTTCATCTAAAATAGCCAATTTTGGTTCTAACATAGCCATCTGAAATATCTCATTTCTTTTCTTTTCTCCACCAGAAAATCCTTCATTCATGTTACGAGATAAGTATCCTTTTTTGATGTTTAACAATTCCATTTTTTCACGCATCATCTTTAACAAATCCTTAGTTGGAATAGGATCTAAACCTTGTGCTTTCCTTTTTTCTGAAATGGATGTTTTGATAAAGTTAGAAACTGAAATTCCTGGAATTTCAACAGGATATTGAAAAGAAAGAAACACACCATTATGTGCTCTTTCTTCGGGGTTTAATTCTAGTAAATCTTCTCCGTTAAAAGTAATGTTCCCTCCCTCAACTTCATAATCTTCATTTCCAGCAATTACTGCCGATAGCGTACTTTTTCCAGAACCATTTGGACCCATAATTGCATGGACTTCTCCCGCTTTTACTTCTAAGTTTATTCCTTTTAGGATTTGATTGTCTTCAATTCCTGCTTTTAAGTTTTTTATTTGTAACATTTTCTTGTTTTTAACCTACTGAACCTTCAAGGCTGATTTCTAATAATTTTTGTGCTTCTACTGCAAACTCCATTGGTAACTGGTTCAATACATCTTTGCAATACCCATTTACAATTAAGGCAATTGCTGCTTCTGTTCCAATACCTCTTTGGTTACAATAGAATATTTGATCTTCTCCAATTTTTGAGGTAGTTGCTTCATGCTCTACTTTGGATGAATTGTTTTTTACTTCAATGTATGGGAAAGTGTGTGAACCGCATTTATCCCCCATTAATAAGGAATCACATTGTGAGAAATTCCTGGAGTTAGTAGCTCTTTTTGAGATTTTCACTAATCCTCTATAATTTCCATTACTCTTTCCTGCTGATATTCCTTTTGCAATAATGGTACTCTTGGTGTTTTTCCCAAGATGAATCATTTTTGTTCCAGTATCTGCTTGTTGTCTGTTGTTAGTTACTGCAACTGAGAAAAATTCTCCAATTGAATTATCTCCTTTTAATATACAAGATGGATATTTCCAAGTTACTGCCGAACCTGTTTCTACTTGTGTCCAAGATATTTTTGAGTTTTTATGACAAATTCCTCTTTTAGTTACAAAGTTGAAAACTCCTCCAACACCCTCAGCATTTCCTGGATACCAGTTTTGTACGTAGAATATTTTATATCTGCATTATCCATTGCAATAAGTTCAACTACAGCTGCATGTAATTGATTTTCATCTCGCATTGGCGCAGTACACCCTTCCAAATAACTTACTTGACTACCCTCATCAGCAATTAACAATGTTCTTTCAAATTGACCTGTACCTGCTTCATTTATCCTGAAATATGTAGAAAGTTCCATTGGACATTTTACTCCTTTTGGGATGTAACAAAAAGATCCATCAGAAAATACGGCAGAATTAAGAGCAGAAAAGAAATTATCACGAACAGGAACGACAGTCCCTAAATATTTTTTTACAAGCTCTGGATATTCTTGTATTGCATCAGAAATTGAGCAAAATATAATTCCTTTTTCTTTTAAAGTTTCTTTAAATGAAGTAGCAACTGAAACAGAATCCATAACAATATCAACAGCAACATTTGCCATTCTTTTCTGTTCATCAATAGAAATCCCTAACTTGTCAAAAGTCTTTTTCATTTCAGGGTCTAAGTCATCTAAACTATCCAATACAGGTTTTTGTTTTGGTGCCGAATAATAAATTACATCTTGATAATTTGGTTTTTCGTAAGAAACATTTGCCCAATTTGGCTCTTTCATTTCGAGCCATGCTTTATAGGCATTTAATCTGTATTCTAACATCCATTCAGGTTCATTTTTTTTTTCAGAGATAATTCTCACTACCTCTTCTGAAAGCCCTTTAGGAATTGTGTCTGACTCTATGTCAGTTGTAAAACCATATTTGTATTCTGAAGAAGTAACTTCATCTAATAATTCATCTTCAGATTTTTTTCTTTTATCGCTCATCTGTCAATTATTAAAGAGAAAAACTTTCTCCACAACCACAAGTTCTACTTGCATTCGGATTGTTAAAAACAAATCCTTTCCCATTAAGTCCGTCAGAAAATTCCAAAGTTGTCCCCACTAGATATAAAAAACTTTTTTTATTTACTAAAAGTTTAATTTTATTATCTTCAATTAGTTCATCACCATCATTTTTACTTCCATCAAAGTCTAATTTATAGCTTAAACCGGAACATCCTCCACTTTCTACACCAACTCTTACAAACGAATTTTTATTTTCATCGTTATCTAGTAAATGGAGTAATCTATCTCTTGCTGAATCGCTTATTTTTATCATCTATTTAGATTTAATCTAATTAACCGCAAACATACAAAAAGAAAACAAAATACAACAAAAGAGATTATAATATATATCTTTGCCGTTATGAGTATATTTGAAGAAAATAATTTTAAAATCACGAGTGTTTCTGAATTAGGAGAGTTTGGATTAATTGACCACATAACTAAAGATTTTTCCATAAAGAATAAAAGTAGTGTAAAAGGAGTGGGGGATGACGCTGCTGTTTTGGATTTTTCAGATAAAAAATATCAGTTATTAAGCACAGATATGTTAGTTGAAAATGTTCATTTTGATTTATCATATACACCATTAAAACATTTAGGATATAAATCAGTAGCGGTCAATGTCTCCGATATCTGTGCTATGAACGGAAAAGCGACTCAGATTACTGTTAGTATTGCTATTTCTAACAGGTTTCCGATAGAGGCGATAGAAGAATTATATTCAGGAATTCATTTAGCTTGCGAAAAATATAATGTAGATTTGGTAGGTGGAGATACTACTTCTTCTACTAGTGGATTAATAATTTCTGTTTCTGTGGTTGGAGAAGTTGATAAAGAAAAAATAACTTACAGAAACGGAGCTAATGTAAATGATCTTGTGGTTTGTACTGGTGATTTGGGATCCGCATACTTAGGTCTACAAATATTAAAAAGAGAAAAACAAATATTTTTAGATAACCCTGGAGTGCAACCAGATTTACAAGGAAATGACTATTCCTTACAAAGACAATTAAAGGCGGAAGCAAGAGTAAAAATTATTGAAATATTAAAGGAGTTAAAAATTAAACCAACATCAATGATTGATATTTCTGACGGATTAACTTCCGAAATTCTTCATCTTTCAAAACATTCTGATGTGGGAATAACAATTTATGAAGATAAACTACCAATTGACCACACTACAATGAATTTAGCGAGAGATTTAAAATTAAATCCAATATTTTGTGCTTTAAATGGTGGTGAGGATTATGAGCTATTGTTTACTATTTCTCAAGATCATTATGAAAAACTAAAGAAGGATGTTGATTTTACCATTATAGGTCATGTTACAGATAAGTCAGAAGGAGACAATTTTATAACTAATGACAACACATCTCACCCGATAACTGCACAAGGTTGGGATCCAATAAAAAATAGCTGACCGAATAAGAAATGTAACTATTCTTTCTGATGGAGTTTATTCTGTTGTGGTTGTTTTCGATGGTTCAGAAAAACAATATAAGAGATTTGTAATAAACAGATAAGCAATTTTTTCTGGTTAATTGATTAAAAGAGGGATTCGAAAGAATCCTTCTTTTCTACAATAAAGATTTTAACCAAACATTATAATTTATCACATCTGTATCATCAGATTGATCATCAGTAATAACCTTTGATAAAGATTTTATTCTTTCTTTCACCTCCTTATCGAGATTTATATTATTACAATACAATAGTTTAGAAATAATAGTAATCAATTCTTTATCTCTTGCAAGACCTTCAGAATCTAATATTTCAGAGTATTTTTTATTTATTTCTTCAATTTTTAGTTCGCAAGTGTCAAAATCTTTTATCATATATCGAACAATAAGAGATGCTATTTGTATTTTAAGCTGGAAAGACCTTCCAAGATCAACAAAATCATCTTGAAGTAAAAGCCTTGATAAGTTTTTATTAGCTTCTCTGTAATTCCCTAAATCAAAATGAATAAGTGCAGTATTCAGATATATAAAAACAGTATATGTAGGTAGTTGTTTTATTATACTGTTCGATTTTACCTCTTTTAATATCTCAAGAGCTTTTTTCTTGTCTAACTTGGAGTAATTTATAACCAAAGCATTATAGTAGTAGAATATATATTTATCTCTTAAGAATCCCTGATATTCATTCATTGATTTTTTTAGAATTTCAGAATAATCCAATGATTTTTTTAGTTTACCAGTCTTAAATAAGCAATTTGTAATGTACGAAAGCATCATGAGCTTATGTTCATGATTCGACTTATTAAAAACTTTATTCTTCTTAAATTCATCAAAAGTATGAAGAAGATAATTTTCAAGTGTTGCAAAATCGTGAGTTTGTAAAAGAATTCTGCTAACTGCTTGGTAGATTTTCATTTGAAATTTCGGACTTTTTGGGATCTCTTTATTGTGAGTGAATTCATCTACAGTTTTTTGGAGCATACTAAGCACATCAGATTTTTTACCTGAGAAATTCTGAGCTGTTTTTACTCTATATCTTACTGCTGCAATTACCAAATCAATCTCTTGTATTTGGTCCCTTTTTAGTTTGTTTCCCCTCTGTTTTTGTATATAATCTTCTACGTTTATAGAAACCATATCGTAAGAAAGCTCTAGTATTTCAGAGTAAATAATATCAAGTAATTTGTAAGATTCAAGTTTTAAAGCTTCTCTTTCGGCTTTCTGAAGGAAATAAAATGAAAGTTTTACATCTCCTTTTCTCATATATACTCTTGAAAGCAAAACAAAATGAAGTATGAAGATATCTTTTTCCTTTGGCATGTGTTGTAACATCATACTCTTGTTTAAATCTTTAAAAACCCTATTTTTTAATTGATAAAAACTATTTTTATTATCCCCATAAAGTATCTCAGATATTTCAGATTCATTATAATTTCTATGATTCTTCTTTATAAAATCAAAAAGTTGAATATCTTTCCTCTCTGCACTGTTGTTTGTTCTAGCTGCAAAAAGTTTGTAATATCTTGATTCTTCTTTTGTAAGAGACTCTATTATTTGGTGTAAAATATTCATTTAATTCATTTTGAACAGCTAAGTTAAATATTAATTTTTTAAAAAAAGCAGATGAAAACAGATATTTGTTCGTAAACTTGTACAAGATTAAAAATATGAAACGATTTATATTACATATTATTTTATTCGGATTTAGTTTTTCAGCTTTTTCCCAAACAGGAATTAATATTTCTTTTGGATCAAATGACATACAACTTCCTGACACAGTTACAATGGGAGACACCATTCATTTTAACTGTTGGATTGTAAACCAAGGAGAAGATGTATTAGCGGGACAAATACATTTGAAAGCTGCTTTGCAAGACACAAGCGGAACTTTGACAAATATAAGAACTGTTGGCGGTCAAGGACCTGTTTTCATATATCCTGGGGATAGCGTTCAGTTTATTCAAAACTTTCTTTTTGAGGCAGTTACAACTGTAAATTATAATGTAGGAGATAACATTGTTGTGATATGGCCAAAACTTGCAAACCCTGTTTTGCAAACTAATGAATATGTTTACAATGATGTACATGTAAAACAAAACACTACTATTATATCAAATCAGAATATTGTTAAAAATGATAAGGTTTTAATTTATCCAATTCCCGTTTTGGATGTTATTAATTTTGAAAACAATTTAAAGATAGATCAAGTTAAAATATTTACTATTGAAGGTAAATTAATAGAAAGTAAAAACGTAATTTCTAATACCTGTTCCTTAAAAAATATAAAAAATGGAAAGTATATTATATCTATATTTTTTAATGGAAATTTAATTGAAAACAAGAAAATTATAATTAAAAAATAAATTTGGGAGAGTAAGATTTACCTGTTCATTAAATCTTCAATCTCATCAGCTTCAATCGGGATATTTTTCATCAAATCATTCGGCCCGTCTTTTGTTACCAAAATATCATTTTCAAGTCTAATCCCTAATTCTTCCCCTAATATATAAATTCCTGGTTCGCAAGTAAAAACCATGCCCTCCTTCATTGGCCAATCAAAATTCCCTACATCATGAACGTCCAGTCCTAAATAATGAGATGTTCCATGCATAAAATATTTTCGAAATAGGGGTTTTTTAGGATCTTGCTTCATCACATCATGATTATCTAAAAGTCCTAATTTTATTAATTCTGACTCCATGATTCTACCAACTTCTTGGTTATATTCTTTAAATATTGTTCCAGGAGCAAGCATTTTGGTAGCTTCTTTCATTACATGAAGTACAGAATTA
>Ga0206678_10002849_pt1 | contig 10906 bp, 9 predicted proteins | sample M180m12015metaG_FD_155453 | JGI IMG/M metagenome (GOLD analysis project Ga0206678, IMG submission 155453) | Ammonia-oxidizing marine archaeal communities from Monterey Bay, California, United States - M1 80m 12015 | ecosystem: Environmental > Aquatic > Marine > Intertidal zone | place: USA...
TAGCTCATCAATTTTCTTTACCTAATTATGAAATGATTTTAGATAAATGTGGTTATTCCTTTGTAATAAATTCTGATTCTAAAATAAGTTTTGACTCTAATTGTAACGCTAAAATTAATTACGATTTCTTAAAAGCAGATATTTTTATTTCAAATATTAAAATAAAGAATAATTTAGAATTGATTAGATATGATTTTAATCAAAAGATTTCAGATAATTCTTCTTTAGTTTCGAGTATTAATACTAGTGAGTTTAATAATATAGATCAAAATGTATTTGCGCTTTCTTATTCTTTTGTAGGAGAGGCACCATCAAACATTCAGTTTTATGTTACAGATTCAATTTCAAATTTTTTAACGGGTTCCCTTTATTTTAATTCTAAACCAAACTACGATTCTTTATTACCTTCAATTTCATATGTAAAAAATGATATTAAAAAAATCATTGAAACATTTCAATGGAAATAACTAATTACTAATCAAAATCATCGTCATTAAACTTCTCATTAAAAAGAACATCAATAAGTGTCATTTCAATGGATTGTGGTCCCATTGATTGAGACCTTTTATTTGGCAATAAAATTCCATTATAATCTTTATAATTTCCAATTATAGATTCTTGTGTTTGAGGTTGTCCTCCCATATTTGTTGTAGATATCTCTTTAATTTTTAGACCTGAATTGACATCATATAAAAATTTGTTTGACACCATTTCTCCATTAATCTCAATTGCGTATACTTCAGTCTCTTCAAACGTTTCTTTACCAACAAATTTTACATTTGGATTATCTATAAGATTTAATTCAGCAAATATTCCTAATGAATTTTTTAAATCATTATGAAAATTTTCAGGCAAATCCATTTTATTAGCACCTTGTTTAATAAAAGCTTTATCTTCTGTTACTACCATTTTCATCATTAAATTTCCATTCATTGAAGTTGAATTTGTAAACTTTTTTTTAAGCCTTTTTTCTTCACTAACTATAGAAGCTCCCATAACTTCTCCCTTGTATTTTAAAACAAGAGATTCTATAGATTTCAATTTTTCTACTCCACCTATAGCGTTTAAATAATTTTGAAGAATTGACTTAGCCGTTATTCCCTTTGGAGTTTCAGCTTCCTGAGGTTTTTGAGTTAATGATCCTTTTTTATCATAAAATTTAACAGTTATTTTACTATTATCAATAGTTATATTTTCTAACTTTTCTATGATTTCTGAACCTTTCCCTGTAACTACTAGTTGTGTATTATTTAATTTAAAATATTTGTTTGCAGCATTCTGAACATCCTTAATACTAACTTTATTGATATTAGATAAAAAAGTTTTATAATAACTTGGATTTAAATCATTCATTTCAATATTTATTGCATAATTGGCAATTGTAGAAGGTCTCTCCATAGCTAATACAAATTCTCCTAAATATTTAGCTTTGGCATTTTTTAATTCTTCCCCAGATACTGGTATTGTGCGAATTTTTTTAACTTCTTTTATTATTTCTATTAAAGCACTATCAGTTACCTGAAATCTAGTAGATGTAGTAGCTCTAAATTTTGCTTTACTGTATTTATCATCTCCAATAGATGAATATGCGCCATATGCATATCCTTTATCCTCTCTTATATTGTTGAATAATCTTGATTCAGGCCCAGCTCCTAGAATTCTATTTGCTATTAATGCACTATAGTAATCCTTATCTGACATTTTTAGATCAATAAGATTTTGAAATGTTATTTCAGAATTTGCTGAGTTGGGCATATCAATAATATTAATAGAAATATCCTCTATACTATCTGGATCTTTAATCTCATTTATGGATCCTTTAGAAAATTTTGAATCAAGTTTTGAATCATTTTTCCATTTTCCAAACAGTTTTTTAACTAGTTTTTTAGTTTTATTTACATTTATATCTCCAATAATTACTAGATATGCATTATTAGGTTTAAAATAACTTTCATAGAATTCTATAGTATTTTTTAGTTCAATTTTTTCCATGGATTCTTTAGTTGTAAACTCTCCATAGGGATGATCAAGTCCATATGCTAATACATTTTCTACTCTTCTAGCAATAGATACAGTATTTTTTTCATTATTCTTTATGTTGTCTAGAAGGATATTTTTTTCTTGATTAAATTCTTCTTCTGTAAAACTTGGATTTAATGCACTTTGTGAAAACATTGTAATAGTTCTTTCAAAATATCTTGAAAGGGAACTAGCAAATCCACTTTGAGAGGAAAAACTCATTCTAGCTCCCATAAAATCTATTTCTTCGTTTACACTATCTTTATCTTGAAAAGAATTCCCTTTCCCCATTATTCCTCCAGTTAGATAACCAATGCCATTTAAATCTCCTTCAAAAATTGGAGGGTTATCTATTAACAAATTAATAGATACTCTAGGAAGCTTATGATTTTCTATCAACATTACTTTTAATCCATTTTTCATTTCAAAAGAGATGGGTTCTTCAAAATTAATTTGAGGGGCTGGATCAGGCTCAGGAATAGATCTATCTATTTGAGCAAATAATGAGATAGAAAACGTTAATAAAGTGATGTTTAAAAATATATTTTTCATTATTTTATTTTTTTTGATTTTCAGGAAGATATTCTAGTATTAATCTCTGATTTATTTTTAAATATTTTTGTGCTATGTCTTTAATTTCTTCTCTAGTAATTGATCTGTAAATTTCAATTTCTGAGTTAATTAAATTAGCATCACCATACAGTGTATAGTATTCTGCCAAAGAGGAACCTATTCCTGAAACAGATGAATTCGAATTAACAAATTGATTTTCAAACTTATTTTGTAGTTTTTCATAATCATTGGTTGAAATTAGATTTTCTTGAATTTTAATTATTTCTTCTTCAACTTCTTTGGTTAATTCATCTAAGGAAGTTTCTCCTAATGGAAGAGAAAGTATAGCATACATACTATAATCTTCATGAGCTATATTTAAAGCTTGTACTTCAATAGCAGTTTTATTTTTATCAACCATTCTTTTGTAGAGTTTTGAGCTTGGTCCATCACTTAAATAGGTTGAAATTAAATCTAGAACTCTCGCATCTCTTGATTTCATTGATGGAGTTCTAAAACCTATTATAACAGCAGGAATTTGAATATTTGGATCATATTCCTTAGCTCGAATTTCTTTTACAATAGGATCTTCTAAAATGATTTTTCTTTCTTTTTTTGGAGCGGCTGGAATTTCACTGAAATATTGTGAAATTAAATTTTTTGTTTTTTCAATCTCAATATCACCAGCTACAACAAAAACAGCATTACTGGGCATGTAAAAATCAGATCTAAAATCTATAAAATCTTGTAAAATAGCATTATCTAAATGTTCAGGAACTCCAATCAAAGGGTTTTTATAGGTGTGTTTTTCAAAAAGGTTTGATTTTAGAGCTTCATAAAAACGACTATAAGGCTGATTATCTCTAATTCTTTTTTCTTCTTTTACTGCCTCTCTTTGAATATCAATACCTTCTTGATCAATTACAGGGTGTAACATGATTTCAGAATATCTCCATAATCCAAGCTTTAAACTATTAGAAGGCATAGTTGCATAATAGTAAGTAAGATCTACGCTTGTTGCAGCATTTCCATTTCCTCCGTTGGATGATAAGATTTTATACCATTCTCCACTTTTCATGTTTTTGGTTTCCTTTCCAAGTAAATGCTCAAAAAAGTGTGCAAATCCAGTTTTATTTGAATCTTCATTTTTTCCCCCAACATGAAACATAAGTGTAGTGTTTATTACTGGAGCTGAATTATCTTGATGAAGAATAATTGTCAATCCATTATCTAATTTGTATTGTTCAAATTCTACAGATTGACCATATAAATTAATAGTAGATAATACCCCTATTAACATAAAGAATAGTATTTTTCTCATAACTAAAATTTAGAAAAACAAATCTATCAATTATATTTCATTTGTAAGTTCTATTTCCATTCTATTATTAATTAATCTGTAACAATAAATTAATCCAATTACTATTAATTAATAAAATTATTGTGATATGTGGTCAATCCTTGTATATTTGCACACGTTTTTGATTAAAAAAATATGTACGCGATAGTAGAAATAGGTGGTAAACAGATTAAAGTCGAAAAAGATCAAAAAGTATATGTAAATAGACTTGAAGGTAAAGAGGGTTCTAAAATTACTTTTGATAATATTTTAATGCTTGATAATGCTGGTAAAATACTTTTAGGGAATCCTTCTATTAAGGGTGCTGCTGTAGAAGCAAAAATTTTAAAGCATTTGAAAGATGATAAAGTTATAGTCTTTAAGAAGAAAAGAAGAAAAGGATATAAAGTCAAAAATGGACATCGTCAGTCTTTAACTCAAATTATGGTTGAGAAAATTCTTGAAAAAGGAGCAAAACCTAAATTAGAAGTTAAAGTAGAAGCTAAGGAGTCTAAACCTATTAAAGAGAAAAAAATAGCTGCTAAGAAACCAGCTGCTACCAAGAAACCCGTTGCTAAGAAAAAAACTAAAAAATCTTAATTAAATTTTTATATCATGGCTCACAAAAAAGGTGTTGGTAGTTCGAAAAACGGTAGAGAATCAGAATCGAAAAGACTTGGCGTAAAAATTTTTGGTGGTCAATCAGCAATTGCTGGGAATATCATAGTTAGACAAAGAGGAACTGCCCATAAACCAGGTGAAAATGTTTATGTGAAAGACCATACTTTACATGCTAGAGTTGATGGAACAGTAAAATTTACAAAGAAAAAGGACAATAAATCTTATGTTTCTATAGTCCCCTTCGAAGCATAAATAAAACAATTTCTTTTATTGTTAAATATCACAATAGTTTAATATATTGAACTATGCCATTAGTCAATTCATTAAATGTTAATTCAAGTAATTTATTGCTTTGGAGAATTAACGAAAGTGAAGAAGAATTAAATAAAGATTTAAATCTATCAGATTTTTATAAATCTAGACTTGGTAAAATAAAAGCTATAAGCCGAAGAAAACAATCTCTAAGCATTCATCACCTTCTAAAAAGTTCTAAAATTAATCAAGAATTTTTTTATGATTATAATGGCAAACCTAAACTTTCAAATAATAAATTTATTTCCATTTCCCATTCATTTGATTATAGTGGGGTAGCTATTAGTAATAATAAGGTAGGTGTAGATATTGAAAAATTTAGACCAAAGATTTTAGATATATCAAAAAAATTTATTTCTCAAACTGAACAAGATTTGATAAAGGAACTTGATATTGAAAATTTAACAAAAGTTTGGACTATTAAAGAAGCCGTCTATAAAGCATTTGGCTATCAAGGAATTGATTTTAAAGAAAATATTTTGATTGAAAATATTAATAATGAATTTAATAAGGTCCAAGTAAAAATCAATAAAAATGAAATAATTGAAAATTATAATGTAGATATAATTAATTTTTCACAATACATTTGTTCTGTAGCAAATCATATAAAAAATAAATCACTATAATTTATTATGTTACAAATTTTTAATTATTTATTTGAGCAATATTCTGAATACGAAACTTTAGATATTATTCTAGAAATTACGGGAGTTGTATTTGGTCTATTAAGTGTATGGTTCTCTAAAAACAACAATATTCTTGTTTTTCCAACTGGAATGATTTCTACTTCAATTTTTGTTTATCTTCTCTACAAATGGATTTTATTAGGGGACATGATGATTAATGGATACTATTTTATCATTAGTATTTATGGTTGGTATATATGGACAAGAAAACAAAACAATGTAGTAACTCCCATATCAACTTTAAATTATAATGAAAAGAAAATTTCAATTTTTATTTTTGTTTTCTCCATAATTTTTGTCTATTTAGTTTATGTTTATTTTGATAAATGGGATTCTTTTACTGCTTATATAGACAATTTTACTACAGCAATTTTCTTTGTAGGAATGTGGTTAATGGCAAAAAGAAAAATAGAAAGCTGGATTTTTTGGATTATTGGAGATGTAATCTCAATTCCTCTTTATTTTTATAAAGGATTAACATTTACAAGCTTACAATATCTTATTTTTACTTTTATAGCAATTGCAGGTTATTATTCATGGAAAAAAATCTTAAACAAGTCAAATCAGACTGCTTAAAAGTAGTTCTTTATGGTCCGGAGTCTTCTGGAAAAACGACACTATCTCGTGAATTAGCTAAATACTACAATACTATTTGGATTGAAGAATTTGCAAGAGAATATTTACAAGAAAAATGGAATAAAGAAAATAAAACTTGTGAATTAAAGGATATGCTTCCAATTGCTATTGGACAAATAAAATTAGAGAATGAATTTTCTAAAAAAACAAATAAGATACTTTTTTGTGATACAGATTTACTTGAAACTAAAGTTTATTTTGAAACATATTATAATGGTTTTTGTGATCCAGTTTTAGAAAAATATGCATTAGAAAATAAATATGATTTATATATTCTAACTGATATAGATATTCCTTGGATTAAAGATGATTTAAGAGATAAACCAAATAATCGAAAAGAAATGTTTTTAGCTTTTAAAGAGGCTCTTGTAAAATATAATAGGCCATATATATTAGTTTCTGGTAATCTCAAAAATAGAGTGCAAATTGCAATATGTGAAATTGATAAATTATTATCTAGAAACTAAATATTTCTTACTTTTTATTATATTTGAAATCAAATAAATGGGGTGCTAAGGCTGAGATTATACCCAATAAACCTGCCAAGTAATTTTGGAAAGGGAAGTTGTTATCTATCCTAATTATATCCTATATCATAAGAAATTTTTATTTTGAAACAATATATATACTTTTTATTATTGGGAATACCCTTTCATTTATTTTCTCAGGAAAAAGTAATTGATACCATACAGGGAAGAAAACAAGATTTGAATGAGGTTGTGGTGCAATCAATTAGAGTTAAATATTCTTCTCCAATTAGTCATTCCAATATTTCGAAAGCTGAATTATCATTAAGAAACTTGGGACAAGATTTACCAATTTTATTAAACTTTTTACCATCCATTATTACAACTTCAGATGCTGGTAATGGAGTTGGCTATACAGGTATTCGTATTAGGGGAGTAAGTCCACAATCTACAAATATTACCATAAATGGGATACCTTTTAATGATCCAGAATCTCATGGAACTTATTGGGTAAATTTACCTGATTTCACCTCTTCAATTGAAAGCTTACAAGTTCAAAGAGGAGTTGGAACTTCTACAAATGGTTCAGGTGCTTTTGGAGCTAGTGTTAATATACTTACTGATGCTGTTTCTCAAAATGCATATACTGAAATATCAAATTCTGTTGGCAGTTATAATACTTTTAAGCATACGATTAAATTTAGTACAGGAAAAATCAACGATGCTTTTGAACTATCGGGAAGATTATCTAAAATTGACTCTGATGGTTACATAGAAAGAGCTTTTTCTGATTTGAAGTCATATTTTATTCAGGGCTCATATGTCCATGGCAATACCTTTATAAAAGCTTTGACTTTTGGTGGTCATGAGAAAACTTATCAATCTTGGTTTGGTGTGACTAAAGAGCAAATTTTGGAAAATAGACGTCAAAATCCTTATACTTATAAAAATGAAATTGACAACTATAAACAGGATCATTATCAATTTCATTGGAATGAAAAAATAAACGATAGGTGGTCAACAAATATTGGTTTAAATTATACTTATGGTCGCGGATATTTTGAACAGTTTAGAGAAAATGATTTAGTTAAAACTTATGGTGGAATTGTGGAGTCTGATGTGGATGCAAACGGAATAGAATTAGGAACAACTGATTTGATAAGAAGACGTTGGTTAGATAATAATTTTTATTTTTTAAATGCATCTGCTAATTATAAAAGCAGTAAACTTAATATGACATTTTCTAGCTCTTACAGTACTTATAATGGAGATCATTTTGGTGAAGTTATTTGGGCTCGTAAATTTGGAAAAGATAATTCAGTTAGAGATAGATATTATGATGGTAATGGTGTAAAAACAGACTTTAGTATTTTTGGAAAGGCATCTTATTTGTTAAATAACAATTTAGAATTTTATGGAGATCTACAAGTTCGAAATGTAGGTTATAAAACTACAGGTTTAACATCTGATTTAGTTAATATGATTATTGATAAGTCATATAAATTTTTTAATCCAAAATTTGGCTTGTCCTTTAAGTTAAACTCAAATTCAATTATTTATGGATCTTATTCTAGAGCAAATAGAGAGCCCAGTCGAAGTGATTATGAAAGTAATATAAATATAAGACCAGAACAGTTAAATGATTTTGAATTAGGATGGAGATATATGAAAAATGGATTAAAATTTAATGTAAATTCCTATTATATGTTATATAATGAGCAGTTAGTGCTTACAGGTGCATTAGATGATGTTGGAACCCCAATAAGAACTAATAGTGGATCAAGTTATAGAATTGGAATTGAGGCTGATGCTCAACTAATGTTATCTAATTTTTTTACTGTTAATTCAAATATGACTCTTAGTTCAAATAAGAATAAGCAGATTCTTTCTCTAATTGATGGAAAGATTTTTGATTTTGGTAAAACTGACATCTCTTTTTCACCAGAATTTATTACTTCAAATACAATTATATATATACCAAAAGATAACTTCAGGTTAAGCCTTTTATCAAAATATGTTGGAATGCAATATATGGGTAATACTGATTCAATTAATTCAAAACTTGACAGTTACTTTGTAAATGATATTAGTGTTTCGTATCAAATAAATACCAATCGATTTTTTAAATCTATATTGATTTCAGGATTAATTAATAATGTTTTTGATGTTGAATATGTTTCAAATGGGTATTATTATACTTATGATGATACATGGTCTATTCCCGGTCAAGTAAAAACTTTAGATGGGGCAGGTTATTATCCTCAAGCAACTAGAAACTTTTTCTTTGGTTTAACTCTTAAATTTTAGATTTATTTTTTTAAATTCGCGATGTGAAAAGAATATTAAGTTTATTACTTATAGTTATTTTAAGCCTTCCTTACATATTTGGCTTAAATCATTTTCTTAATGAAGATCATATTGTTTGTAATGAACAAGAAACTCATGTTCATGAACTCGAAATTGATTGTTTAACTTGTGATTATTTAAGAAAAAGTTTTGATTATTCTTTTAATGAATTTGAAAATTCAGATAGTAATTTTTTAAATACAGCTGAATATAAAATTTCTATTATAGAAATATTCTCTTCAAATTTTATTAATGGTTTTGATTCTAGAGGCCCTCCAGCCAATTGCTAATTCTTATTATCAATTAAATCAATCATTAATAAATAAAAAAACATGAAAAATATTACAAAATATGCCTTTATGGCATTATTGCTTTTTTGCACAAACAAAATTTTATCTCAAAATACACAAGTAAATGACAGTATAATTTCTGTTGATCTTGATGAAGTGGTAGTTTCTATTCCATTTAAAGAGTCATTGAAAAATAATGTATTAAGAGTAAATAAACTAAACATTAAAAACTTAAACTATATTAAATCACAAAACTTTTCAAAATCTCTTATTGAGATTCCAGGCCTTTCTTTAATAACAACAGGACCTGGTATTGCAAAACCAGTTATTAGAGGCTTATCTTCTAATAGAGTAGTTGTCTTTAACCAAAATATGAGACAAGAAAATCAACAATGGGGAGGTGAACACGGAATGGATATTTCTGGTTTTGGAGTTGAATCCGTTGAATTAATCAAAGGACCAATGTCTGTTATTTATGGTAGCGATGCAATTGGAGGAGTTCTTTATGTGCATCCAGATAGTTATACTATGGGAAACAAAACTGATTTTCTTAATGAAGATTTGGAAGTTGAAATTGGTAGTTACTATAATTCAAATTATAAGGGTTTTACTAACAATTTAGGAGTAAAAGGAAATTTAAACAATCTTAGCTACCTTATTCAAGGAAGTGTTGTAGATAATAAAGATTTTGAAACTCCCAAAGAAAAAGTTGAAAGTACTTACTTTGAAAATAAAGATTTAAAATTAGGATTAGGTTATGAATCTGAGAAATTCATTTCTGATTTCAGATTTAATTATTCAAAGACTAAAGTTGGAATTCCACATAGTGAACATGAGGATGAAGATCATGAAGATGAAGAACATGAAGAACATGAAGAGGAAAGCTATCAAGATTTAACAAACTCTATAGTAACATGGAAAAACACCTTTCTATTTGACAACAAATCGGAGTTTGAAATAATTTTAGGACGTAGTCTTAATAATAGAAAAGAATTTGGAGAACATGAAGAAGAACATGAGGATGAGGATGAGGATCATGATGAAGAAGAACATGAAGAGCATGAAGGAGAGGCACATATTGATTTTGATCTAAATACAACCACGGTTGATATGAAATATTTATTTCCAAAGAAAGATAAATCAGAGCTTGTATTAGGATCAAATATTTTATTTCAAGAAAATAAAAATATTGGCGAAGAAGCGTTAATTCCTGATGCTAAGAAAAATGATTTTGGAATTTATGGTTTAACTCATATACATTCTGTCAGCTGGGATATTTTGATAGGCTTAAGAGCTGACTTTAGAAATATCAAACAAACAGATTTTGATAAAAATTTCAGTAGTCTTACTTCCTCATTAGGTTTTAAAAGAAAGTTAGGAGAAAAAGCTGTTATGAGAATAAATTTTTCCAGGGGATATAGGGCTCCTAATCTTTCTGAATTATTTTCAGAGGGTGTTCATCACGGAACAGCTCAATATGAAATTGGAAATAAGAATTTAAAGGAAGAAAGGAGTTCTCAGATAGATTTATCAATAGTAACATCCACGTCAAATTCTACATTTGGAATGGACATTTTTTATAATAAATTAAGTGATTATATTTATTTAAATCCAACTGGAAATAAAATAGGTGATTTT
>Ga0206678_10002880_pt1 | contig 10842 bp, 12 predicted proteins | sample M180m12015metaG_FD_155453 | JGI IMG/M metagenome (GOLD analysis project Ga0206678, IMG submission 155453) | Ammonia-oxidizing marine archaeal communities from Monterey Bay, California, United States - M1 80m 12015 | ecosystem: Environmental > Aquatic > Marine > Intertidal zone | place: USA...
TCGTCACGTTTGCGTATGGTGGTTGGCTTCTCGTAGTGCTCGCGACTGCGCGATTCGGTAAAGACACCGGCCTTTTCGCAGGCGCGACGGAAACGTCGTAGGGCTACGTCAAACGGCTCATCCGGCCGGACTTTCACTGAAGGCATAGACTGCTCTCCGGGCAATCAAAAAGGTCGCGTATTCTACTCAGAAAATGCGCAAAAGTACATGTCATGCCCTGATCTTGTGGGCGCATGCTAGCAGACAACCTCAAGTCAGGGACAGAAGATTGGGCTATAAGCGGGGTACTTGTTCGGAATCGGACTTGGCGAAAAGATCAAGCGTAGGTCGATATAATTCACATCTTCAAGCAATCGTATTTTATGCGAGATTATTCAGGCTTTGCGCCTGTGGGGCATCACATTGCTGGTTTTGGGTATAGAAACGTCTTGTGACGACACTGGCGCTGCGGTTTTTGATACCGAGCGAGGCTTGCGTTCCCACGCTTTGGCATCGCAGGTTGACATTCACGCGCCTTACGGTGGTGTGGTGCCCGAGCTTGCTGCTCGAGACCATGTACGTGTGCTGATGCCGCTGGTGCACCAGGTTCTAAAAACAGCGGCTGTGCCCGGGTGTGATATCAATGGGATAGCCTACACCGCGGGGCCAGGCCTTACTGGGGCATTACTGGTGGGTGCGGCGCTTGGACGTGCCCTGGCCTGGGCCTGGCAGGTTCCGGCTTTAGGCGTTCATCACATGGAGGGCCACCTGTTGGCGCCCATGCTCGAAGACGAACCCCCGACCTTTCCGTTTGTTGCACTATTGGTATCAGGAGGGCACACGTTGCTGGTGGACGTCCTTGGTGTTGGCCGTTATCGGCTTTTGGGCAGTACTTTGGATGATGCAGTGGGTGAAGCCTTTGATAAGACCGCGAAACTGCTGGGGCTGAGTTATCCCGGCGGCCCAGCTATCGCTGCAGTTGCTCGCAACGGTGATTCGACGCGTTGGCGTTTCCCCCGGCCCATGACAGACCGGCCTGGATTGGATTTTAGTTTTAGTGGTCTAAAGACCTATACCCGAAACGCGGTACCCGAAGGAGGGCTGGATGAGCAGACTATTGCCGATATTGCGTGCGCATTCCAGGATGCCGCGGTTGATACCCTGGTAATCAAGTGCCGTCGGGCTCTGGAGCAGACCAACAGGCGCCGACTGGTGGTCGCCGGTGGGGTGGGCGCCAATGAAGAGTTACGTCAGCGCCTAAACGCGATGACAATAGCCTGTGGTAAGGCTGTGTACTACCCTCGGCTCGAGTTCTGTACCGATAACGGCGCTATGATCGCTTACGCCGGTAGTCTCAGGTTGCAGGCCGGCCAGCATGAGGGTCTGGATTTTTCTGTGCGCGCAAGATGGAGTCTCGCCGACCTTCCCGATCTGAAAAAGGCCGCTGCCTAGTTTTTCTTGCCGATACGTGACTCGGTCCCATTGACCAACTGGCGAATATTCTTTCGGTGGCGCCACGCCAGGATGAGGGCCAGTGTCGTGGCAAGAGTTGCATAAGTCGGTTCTTCAGTAATCCACCAGGTATACACTGGCGCGCTTACCGCACTGACGAGTGCAGCTAGCGACGAGTAGCGGGATATCGCAGCCACACCCAGCCAGGTTAGGGCCAAGGCCAGGGCTACTAGCGGATTGATGGCACCAAAAATACCCAACGCAGTTGCTACGCCTTTGCCACCCTTAAAAGCGAAAAAGACTGGAAACAGGTGGCCAACAAAAGCCCCACCGCCAGCCAGGCTGATGATCAGTGGCTCCCCTGACCACCAGTACGCGGCCAGCACCGGCAATACCCCTTTGAGGACATCGCCTGCAAGGGTGAGTGCTGCTGCCGGTTTGTTACCAAGGCGCAGGACATTAGTGGCGCCCGGGTTACCGGAGCCGTCGCTACGCGGGTCAGGCAGATGCATCAGTCGCGAGACCAGCACAGCGCTTGATATCGATCCCATCAGATATCCAGCAAGTGAGAAAAGCAGGTATTCCATGTCAGCAGATTACACTGGGGTTTGGGTCAGTACCGGCTAAAGTATAAACTGCGGTTGGATACAGCCGGCCGATAAGGAGAAACGCATTGGATACGATTTTTGTACATGGTTTGGTGGTTGAATGCGTGATTGGGGTTTGGGAGTGGGAGCGACAGATCACCCAGAAACTGATTATTGATCTGGATATGGACTGGGATATTAAGGCAGCAGCTGCCAGCGATGTGCTTGCCGATACCCTTAGCTATAAGGACGTAGCTAAACGGGTGAGCACCTATGTACGTGAAGCCGAGGCGAATCTGGTAGAAACACTCGCCGATGGTATCGCGATACTGTTATCCGAGGAGTTCGGTGTAAAGTGGTGTCGCGTGCGTATCAACAAACGTGGTGCAGTCACTGGGGCGGGTGATGTAGGCGTTGAGATTGAGCGCGGCAGTCGCTGAATGTGGCCGGTTGTTGTCAGCTTGGGGAGTAATATCGAGCGCGAAACTAATCTTCGTATTGCAGTAACGCACCTGCGAACTCTTTACCCTGACATATTTTTCTCGCCCGTATTCAAAAGCGATGCCGTTGGTTTTAACGGGCCGTACTTTTTAAATCTGGTTGGGGTGTTTAATAGTGATTGTCCGGTTCATGGGTTGGTGGAGCAATTGCATAATATTGAGGCTTGCCAGGGTCGCCAGCGCACCAAGGACAACCTGACCTCGCGACCGATTGACATCGACCTGTTGTTATACGGCGACAGCGTCCTTTATGACCAGGGGATGGATGTGCCGCGTCGGGAGATACTGAAGTATGCCCACGTGCTCAAGCCGCTCAGTCTGGTGCTTCCCGATGTCTGCGATCCTGTTAGTGGGTGTAGCTATCACGAGTTGTGGGGTGCGATGTCGGTATGCCAGGACCAGTTGCTTGAACTGACTGATCTGAAGCTCTGAACAGGAAAAAGGTCAGGGTACTGCCGAGCGGCCACCATCTACATTAATGACCTGTCCGGTGATAAAGGGTGCATCCCGGAGCAGGAAACGCACGGTACGCGCGACATCTTGAGGGCTACCCAGCCGTCGCAGTGGTGTACGCTGCACGATCTCATCCTGATTTTCATCGGATTCCCTTGTTTCGGGCCAGAGTACAGCACCAGGTGCGATGGCGTTGACTCTAATCTCCGGGCCAAGGTCGCGCGCCAGCGAGCGAGTCAGGGAAATCAATCCGGCCTTGGCTGCTGAGTAGATCGGATGCTGTGCTAATGGCCTTTTTGCATAAATGTCCGCGAGATTAATGATGGCGCCACTTTGTATGGCCAGCATCGGCGCACATGCCTGTGCCAGAAAAAATGGTGCTTTGAGATTAACCGCAAACAAATCTTCCCATTCGGCCTCAGTCGCTCTATCCACTGGGGTCGGGTAAAAAGCTGAGGCATTGTTGATCAGGGCATCAAGACGGCCAAAGGCCTGGTGGGCGCATTGCGTCAGTGTTTCGCAAGCGCCGGAGTTCGTCAGGTCGGCCTGGCACAGTGTCACTGATCCTGGACGGTGCGCATGCAACTCTTCTTGCAAAGCCAAGGCGGCATCAGCGCTGTTGCGATAGTGAACAATCACGTCCATGCCTGTTGCATGCAACAGGCGCGTGATTGCTGCACCGATGCGACGCGCTCCGCCAGTGATCAGCACGGCCTTTGTGTTCGAAGAATTTTCAGATCTACTCATAGCAGTGCCGATTGTGTTGATTTCTTAAAACTTCTGTCGAAAGTCTACTGTTTGGGAGATGAAGTCAACGTGTCGATATACCGTTTCTTGGCTGAACTGTAGTTATTCGTGTGACTTTGACAGAAGTTCTGTCTGTCTGTCTAATCAAACTCCTTTAAGACGCGCTTTGGGTAGATGCCTGTTTACGCTTTGAGTGGATTAGCCGTTATGTGGTGTATAAAGTGGGGCCTCACTTCATTCGCTTGATTATACGAGTGAATATTGAAAGATCAGGCCTCAATTTTTCTCAAGAGAAAAAAAGGAAATCGTAGCTGTGTAGTGCGCAGTAGATGAAAGATTCGACGGTGGTTAGCGATAATAAAATACAGAATTCGGTTTGGCCGGACCTGGACCCGGCCGCTTTGGTACACAACGCCGCCGTTTCTAGGTATATCCGTGAGTTGATTAGGTTGGCCGGTGGCGTGCTGCCTTTTGATCAATACATGGAAGCCGCCCTGTATGCGCCGGGTCTAGGTTATTACGCAGCTGGCGCTCGCAAATTCGGTGAAGACGGTGATTTTGTCACTGCGCCGGAGGTGGGGGAATTATTCGGACACTGTCTGGCTCGTGAGGCAGAGCAGATTCTCGCAGCGATCCCTGATGCGATGGTGCTTGAGTTCGGTGCCGGTAGTGGGGCACTTGCCGAGACGTTGATCACCACGCTGGCCCAAAGCGGTCGGCTGCCCTCACAGTACAACATCGTGGAAATCAGCCCTGATCTGCGCCAACGCCAGCAGGAACGGTTGACCCCTTTATGCAAGCGGTACGGGGTAACGCTGCAGTGGCAGGAGACACTACCGCAATCACCTTTTAATGGACTGATCCTGGCCAATGAAGTGGTGGATGCGTTTCCAGTAACCCGGTTTCGCGTTGAAGGTGGCCAGCTTGAACGTGCGGGAGTGCGTCTGGATGGAGATGTGTTTGCCTGGAGTTGGATGGATGATCTGGATGCAGATGGAATGGAGGCGCAGGTGGCGCAAAGGTACCAACTGGCCGAGGGCTATGTTACTGAGGTGTGCCCGCGGGCCCATGCCTGGATACGGGCACTGGCGTCTTGCCTGAAGCAAGGCGTTGCCCTCATTTTTGATTACGGCTTTCCACGTGATGAGTACTACCTGTCACAGCGCACCTGCGGGACACTGCGTTGTCACTATAGACACCGTGTGCACGATGACCCTTTTTTATATCCAGGTCTGCAGGACATCACCTGTCATGTGGATTTCTCGGCTTTGGCAGATGCCGGCCGTGAGGCTGGTCTGCAGTTGTTGGGCTATACCAGCCAGGAGGCCTATTTGTTGTCTTTGGGCCTGATGGAATTGGCAGCGCCACGCGACGATGATGACGAAAGAGCAATTCTGGCAAGGGCTACACAGATCAAGCACTTGGTGCTGCCGTCGCAGATGGGGGAGGCGTGCAAGGTCATGGCGTTCGGTAAGGCAGTGGAGCACCCTCTGATGGGATTTGACCTGCGTGATCGCACCGCCAGTCTATGATTGAACCGGCACAGGCATTCTGGCTTGCGCTCGTACAAGGCGTAACCGAGTTTTTGCCGATCTCCAGTTCTGCACACCTGGTGCTGTTGCCAATCCTGGCAGATTGGCCTGATCAGGGGCTGGTATTTGATGTGGCCATGCACGTGGGAACACTGCTCGCGGTGGTGGGTTATTTACGCAACGATCTGATCAATATCGCTGGTGGCTGGCTGCGTCAGTGGGGGAGCGCTGGCCGCTCACAGAACAGCCATCTGGGGTGGTTGTTGATTATTGCCACTTTGCCGGCCGTGGTGGCGGGCGCATTGTTGGATGAGGTAGTAGAGGACTTTTTGCGAGACCCACTAGTAATTTCGGGTGCTACGATCCTCTTTGGTCTGATGCTGTGGTGGGCAGACCATCAGGCATCTCGCCGGCGGGCCATGCATGATCTTAACCTGAAAGATGCGCTGCTGATTGGCGTCTTTCAGGCGCTGGCACTGATTCCTGGAACCTCGCGTTCGGGGATCACCATGACCGCGGGATTAATGCTCGGCCTGTCGCGCCAGGCAGCTGCGCGTTTTTCATTTTTGATGGCGGTTCCCATCATTATTGCGGCTGGCAGTTTCAAGGGGATAACACTGGTTAAATCGTCTGAGGCGATCCAGTGGGAGATCTTTGCGCTTGGCGTGGCTGTTGCATTTGTCAGTGCTTGGGCAGTGGTGGCGTTGTTCCTTAGATTTATCTCACAGGTGGGTATGCTGCCCTTCGCGCTCTATCGATTGATCCTGGGTGCCTGGCTGCTGATTCTATTCTGGTAATCCGTAAGACTAATCGGCTTTTGTGCGGTTCGGGCGCATGGTACTGATCGCCTCAGTACGGCGTCGCTCTACTTCATTACCTCTCGCGGTGCCATCAAGGCCTGAATCGGCAAGGTCGCAAAGATCAATCTTCCGGGCTGCGTTGAAATAGTCATTGAGCAGTTGCGCTGGGACATAAGGTCCCTTTGGAGCATTGCCCCGGCCTCGGGAATCTGCCTCGCAGGCCAACACAAAAGATTCGATTCGCTCAGGACGGCGAAAAGCGTCAAGCCGGTTCAAAAGTTTGAGCACAGTCTCAGGGCGCAATTCGTCCAGCCGGTGCATCAGCAAGTGTTGCCCGGTTACGAGAATCGCAAGATCACGATGATCATTGGGTACCCCAAGTCGCTGACATAGTGCTTTGACCAGGTGTACGCCGCGGTGTTCATGCTTAATGTGACGCGGCCACTGGTCCTTTGGTGTGGCGCCTTTACCCAGGTCGTGTACCAGCGCAGCGAACCTGACTTTGGTATCAGCAGATATCTGGGCTGCTGCATCTAGCACCATGAGCGTGTGCGTAAGGGCGTCTCCCTCAGGGTGAAAGTCGGCTCTTTGAGTCACACCTTCAAGGCTATCGATTTCCGGGAACACTCGGGCCAGGGCACCGCAGGCACGCAATACCCGGATGAATTCAGCCGGTACCGGCTCTGTCAGCGCCCGGCAGGTTTCCTGCCAGACGCGTTCGGCCACCAGCGCATCTATCTCGCCCGAGTGGCAGATGTCTTTCATTAAATCCAGAGTTTCTGGGGCGATGGTGAAACCTTGGTTCTGATATCTCGCCGCAAAGCGGGCGACACGCAGCACTCGCAGTGGGTCTTCGACAAAGGCGGTGGAGACGTGGCGCAGCACACCATCCGCAAGGTCCGCGGCTCCGCCATAGGGGTCAATCAGCGTTCCGTCAGCATCCTGCGCTATCGCGTTAATGGTCAGATCACGCCGGGAAAGGTCTTCTTCCAGAGTGACATCAGCGCGGCTATCTGTGGTGAATCCGGTATAACCCGGTCCGGTCTTGCGCTCACGTCGGGCAAGGGCGTACTCCTCACCAGTATGCGGATGCAAGAATACTGGGAAATCCTTGCCCACGGTACGAAACCCGCGCCGGCGCATCTCGTTCGGACTGGAGCCGATGACTACCCAGTCACGGTCCGATTCTAAAAGTCCTAGCAGGGTATCGCGTACAGCGCCACCGACCAGGTAGCACTCAAGGTGTTTGCAAGGATCTGACATTAGGGCTAAATCGATTGGGTAAAGCAGCGCAGTTATGAGAATGTGATTCTATTCCTGCTCTGGCAGGCTACCAAGTGTGCCGGAGCATTTGGTTTATTGCTGGTTGGAGTTCAGCGGTGGTTGTCAGCCCGTTGGAAGGTACACTGTGGCCCAAGACAATGCTCCATTTCCGCTACGATAGCAATTATTCCTCGGTCTGATGAGAAAAACTGTTTCGATGCCAAGATTTTGGTTGTTGCTATGGGGTCTGGCTATCTCGAGACTAAATTATCGACATTGTTGGTTGCCAGGAATGGTTTCATTTTTCCTGCTAAGTGGGTGCCAAAGTGTCGCTTTTTACACTCAGGCGACTATCGGACAGTCAGAGTTGCTCTGGCATAGTCGACCGATTGGCGAGGTACTGGCTGACCCGAAAACATCGGAGGTTATCCGCGAACGACTGACTCTGGTTGAAAGCGTTCGCCAGTTCGCGGCTAATGTTCTGGCGCTTCCGGCAAATCGCAGTTACCGGCGTTACGTTGATATTGAGCGTGACTTTGTCATGTGGAATGTATTTGCTGCCGCAGAATTCTCTGTCGAGCCGGAACTTTTCTGTTATCCGATTGCGGGCTGCGTCGGCTACCAGGGATATTTCAGTAAAGCTGATGCCGTGGCTTTTGCAAATAGCCTGACCGCGCAGGGGTTTGATATATCAGTCGGCCCGGTTGCAGCCTATTCGACTCTGGGTTGGTTTTCAGATCCAGTTGTGAGTTCAGTGCTGAGTTACTCTGATACGGATTTGGCTGGGCTGGTGTTCCACGAACTCGCACATGAACGAATCTATATCAAGGATGACACGACATTCAACGAATCGTTTGCCACTTTTGTTGAACGTGAAGGTATGCGACGTTGGCTGATGTTCAATGGGCGCCAGGCAGATGTGCCGCGTCTTGAAAAGTTCCAGAAGCAGCGAGACGCAGTCATCGACCTGATTCGAAGTGCGCGCAGTGATCTGCAAGTGTTATATCTGGAGGGACTTTCGATTGAGAAGATGCGCTGGCGAAAGCTTGCCGTGTTCGATCAGTTGCAGGCCGATTACAACGAGATGCGGCGTGCCGGTGACGCTAATAACTGGGGTAACTGGTTCGATGATAATCTCAACAACGCGAAATTGGCGTCAATCGGTGTATATCATGATCGGGTTGAGTTTTTTGAGAAATTGTTTGAGCGTTCCAACCGTAATTTTGAGGTTTTTTACGGTTTGGTTGAGGCATTAGACGACTCGCCCGAAGAAGATTGAGGCAGGCTATTGCAGATGAACTTTCAGGATGGATAATTACTGGGCAAACAAATAACCATTAGATGAAGGGATTGATGACAATGACGCGATTATTTTTCTACACCATAGCGACATTAGTGGCCTCAAGCGTGCTCCTTATGCCAGCTCATGCGGGTTGGTTGCCCAATAAAAAGGATCAGCCAACCTCCGAACAGGAGGTTACGGAAACCATTGCACTGTTTCTAAAGTCTGATCAAGGGCTTCAGGAGTTTTTTGATCAGGCTTATGGGTATGCCGTATTCCCCAAGATTTACAAAGGGGCTATCGGTGTAGGCGGCGCCTACGGTTCGGGGCAGGTGTACGAGAAAGGTAAGTACATCGGTGAATCAAAACTTTACCAATTGACCTACGGGCTCCAACTTGGTGGACAGGCTTACGCAGAGTTGATCTTTTTTGGGGAAAAAGATGCTCTTGAGCGCTTCATTAAAGAGAAAGCGGAGTTTAGCGCCCAGGTGTCGGCCATTGCGGCTACGGCTGGCGCATCCGCAGATGCAGCCTATTCGAATGGGGTTGCCATTTTTACCATGGCTATCGGCGGACTCATGTATGAGGCGTCGGTAGGTGGGCAGACTTTTGAATTTACCCCGGCCGAGTAGTTTTCTGAACGCGCTCGCACCGTTGCAGACCGTTTAAGTTATCGGCCAGCAGCGGCTGTCCAGCCCGAAGCGTATATTTACCCGGCCAGTTCTTTTTTGCCGTAGCGAGCCTGGTACGCCCGTAATGCATCCAGATATTTGTTGAGGCCTGGTCGCGTCGGGAGAAACTCCAGCAAAGTGCTAAATTGGGCCAGGGTATGTACCCGCAGACCGAGTTCGCGAGTTACAACATCGACTGCCGAATCACCATCTTCGGTAATGGTTTCCTCCCGATCCAATGCGATCACCACCGCTGTGGGGGTCGCGCCTGCATTGTGTATGAGTTCGACCGATTCCCGTATTGATGTACCGGCGGTGATCACGTCGTCAATGATTACCACGTTTCCCTTGAGTGGGGCTCCAACAAGCTGCCCGCCTTCCCCGTGATCCTTTACTTCTTTGCGGTTGAAAGCGAAGGGGATGTCACGCGTGTATTCGTTGGCTAGTGCGGTCGCAGTGGCTGCAGCGAGCGGTATACCCTTGTAGGCTGGGCCATATAGCATAAAAGATGTGGGCTCGGCCTGGTGCAGGGCTGCTGCGTAGAAGCTTGCGAGCGTCGACAGTGCCGCACCACTATTGAATAGGCCGGCGTTAAAGAAGTACGGGCTGACCCGACCAGATTTGAGGGTAAACTCCCCAAAGCGCAATACTCCCGCATCGAGTGCAAACTGCAAAAAAGAGTGCTCGGTATTAGAGGTTGACGTCATTGATTGGAAAGTTGGATTCAGAGGATTTCACAGGTGCGAATAATAACCGTTAACGTCAATGGTATACGGGCGGCAGAACGCAAAGGATTTTTCGCGTGGCTGGCAAAGCAAAAGGCAGACTTTGTCTGTTTGCAGGAAACTCGGGCCCAGAGCGCCAAGCGTGCGGGCGAGCAGTTTTACCCAACCGGTTACACCACGGCTTACGTGGATGCACAACGTCCCGGTTACAGTGGCGTGGCCCTGTATTGCAGGCGCAAGCCAGATCAGATCCATGAGGGTTTGGGCTGGGAAGATTTAGATAGTGAAGGCCGCTGGGTTCAGGCGGATTACGGGCGGCTCAGCGTGGTATCGCTATACCTGCCTTCAGGCTCCAGCGGTGATCAACGTCAGCAGTTTAAATATGAGCTGATGGAACGCATGAAGCCGATACTAAAGAAATTCGCCGCCAGCGGGCGCGAATACATAATCTGCGGCGACATCAACATCGCCCACAAGGAGATCGATCTTAAGAATTGGCGCGGTAATCGGAAGAACTCAGGATTTTTGCCAGATGAACGCATGTGGATGGACTGGTGGTTTACCGATGGAGGCATGACCGATGTTTTCCGTCTGGTGGAGCCCGGCGAAGACCAGTACACCTGGTGGTCGAACCGAGGCCAAGCCTGGGCAAAGAACGTGGGCTGGCGCATCGACTACCAGATCGCCACACCCCTGATTGCCGCGCGGGCCTATGCCGTCAATATATACAAGACGGAGCGGTTCTCAGATCACGCGCCACTCATTATTGACTATCGGGTCAGCGATCGTTGGCTACGCGCCAAACCGTGATTATCCCGAACCCTCAGATGTCGTTATTGAGGGCGTCTGGC
>Ga0206678_10002888_pt1 | contig 10814 bp, 9 predicted proteins | sample M180m12015metaG_FD_155453 | JGI IMG/M metagenome (GOLD analysis project Ga0206678, IMG submission 155453) | Ammonia-oxidizing marine archaeal communities from Monterey Bay, California, United States - M1 80m 12015 | ecosystem: Environmental > Aquatic > Marine > Intertidal zone | place: USA...
CCAGTCGATCCCGGATTTGTCGTTCATCATTTTTCTCCCCCCTGCTCCCCTATTCCGCAGAATAACGCCACCATGAGCAGATATAAACTTCGAGATTAAAACCTCTAAGTTTGAAGTAGATTACAGCTCATACTAAAATAATTACAATCTGATGAAACCTTGTATACGAACGTAATGACGGAGAACGTCACACGGGTCGCGTGTTTGGGAGAAGGCTCATCGTGGTGGTGCAACTGCCAGGCTCAAGGGCTGTCCCTATGCCACTGCCTATTACGCGATGAGGCACGATGTGGTCGGGCAGACCCCGCCGGAACTGGGCGACAGCAGGCCAACAATCGGGGGCCCGCACTGGTTTCATCGAAACCTCGGTGCTCGCGATTTAATCATGTCACGACAGTCGAACGGATAATCGGATTCAAACGTGGCACCGGCGGGACCTCGGGTGCCGAATATCCGAAGCGGATGCTCAGAATCGGGCTTTTCCCGAAACTCTGGCATCTACGTGGGGAACCATGACCATGGCCTTCAGTTTGCCGCAAAAAGAGTTGTTTTATCTGCCAGAAGGGGTGATCTATCTCGACGGAAACTCGCTGGGACCGATGCCCAAAGGTGCCGCTGAACGCGCCTCTGAGGTGATCCAGAACGAATGGGGGGGCGAGCTCATCCGAGCCTGGAATACCGCCGACTGGATGGCTCTGCCGCAAAAGGTCGGCGACCGAATCGGCAGGCTGATCGGTGCACCCGAGGGCTCAGTGATCACTGGCGACACGCTGTCGATCAAGGTCTACCAGGCTCTGGCGGCGGCGCTGATGATGCGGTCCGACCGCCGGGTAATCCTATCCGACAATGGCAACTTTCCCAGCGATCTCTACATGGCACAGGGCCTGATCGACGCCATCGGTAAAGATCACGAACTGCGCACGCCCGCCCCCGAGAACGTTGCGAATGCGATCACCCCCGAGGTGGCGGTTGTAATGCTGACCCATGTAGATTATCGGTCGGGTCGGATGTACGACATGGCAGAGATCACTGCGCGAGCGCATGCGGCCGGAGCGGTGATGATTTGGGATCTGGCACATTCCGCAGGGGCAGTGCCGGTCGATGTGGCCACCAGCAATACTGAGTTCGCCGTCGGCTGCACCTATAAGTATCTCAACGGTGGCCCTGGTGCGCCGGCGTTCATCTATGTCCGGCCCGACATCGTGACCGAAGTAAAGCCGGCGCTCGCTGGATGGCTAGGCCACGACGCCCCCTTCTCGATGGAACTGGACTATCGCCCTGCCATGTCGATCGAACGGCTACGAGTCGGCACCCCTGCGATCGTGCAACTTTCGGTGCTCGACGCCGCTCTGGATGCCTGGAACCATGTGGACATGGCAGAGCTGCGCGTTGCCTCGGTGGCGCTTTCCGACTGTTTTATCCGCGAAGTCGCAGCCCGCTGCCCAATGCTGAAACTCGCCTCGCCGCACGACTCTGCACAACGGGGCAGTCAGGTGTCCTTTGCTTTTGAGCATGGTTACGCCGCAATGCAGGCGCTGATCGATCGAGGCGTGATCGGCGATTTCCGGGCGCCTGCCATCATGCGGTTCGGGTTCGCACCGCTCTACCTGGATGAGGGGGATGTTGTGCGCGCTGCCGAGATTATTGAAGAGGTGATGTCGGACGAACTGTGGCGTGACCCGATGTACCAGGCGGTGTCGCGGGTCACATGACCAACGTGGTGCCGGACGGCACTCTTTACATCGACGAACAAAATAACTGGAACAAGGACAAGGAATTCATCGTCAAGGATTTCATCGACCAGATGGAGTAATCACTTCTGAACATCCGCACTGTAGTTGAAGCAGTGGGCGGTCAGGCCGCCTGACATTGCCCACCTGACATGGTATGTCAAGGACAAGGCAAAATATCTGACGCATCAGCGCGAAATTTGAAAGGGCTATGATGCCGCACTGTTCACTAATCATGGCGAAGGGGCGCTACCAAATAAGGAGGTTGCTGGCTGTTTCAATCAGTCGATTCCAGGCCTGGCTCGCCATACCCGGCTTTCAGAAGCTGTCGATCTATCTTACCCGTGCCCGTCTTGGGTAGTTCGTGCAAAACGATAATCTCCCGCGGGTACTTATGCGGCAACAGCATCTGCTTGGTGTAGTTCTGCAGGTCTTGTTGGAACTTGGTGTTTTGCACAATACCCGTAGCAAGCACCACCCAAGCCACAATCGTAAATCGTTTGTCGGCAAGTTCCAGTGCCTGCACGCACGACGCTGCCACCATCGGGTGCTCATTGAGCGCGAGTTCGATCTCCAACGGGTATACCCACTGCCCAGATACTTTGATCAAATCATCGGCACGACCCTTAAAAAAATAAAATCCATCCTGATCACAGACGAATCGATCTCCTGTGTAGATCCATCCATTGCGCATGGTCTTTGCAGTGTTTTGCGGCCGGTTCCAGTAATGTGTTGCGCCGGACAAGGCGCGAACGGCCATAACACCCTCCTCACCTACCCGGGCTTCCAGTCCGTTGGAAGTTTCAAGCCGAACTGAATATCCAGGCACGGGCTTGCCGGCAGAGCCGCTTTTCTGTTCTTGCTCGCTATTGGAGAGATAAATATGCAGCAACTCGGTTGAGCCAAGCCCTTCAACAATGACATGGCCAAACTGATCCCGCCATGCCTTGGAAAGCTCCTTAGACAGAACCTCGGCTGCCGAAACGCAAAGACGCACTGACGAGAGATTTGCCTGCTTAGCCGACTCTGCACGAATCAAAGCGTTGTATAGCGTTGGCAAACCGAAAAAAAGGGTTGGCCTATAGCGATTAATATGTTCGTATATTCGGGTCGGTTCCGGTCGTGCTGCCATCAATACAGAAGTTGCACCAACAGACATTGGAAAGGTTATTGAATTGCCAAAACCATACGCAAAAAATATTTTTGGAACAGAAAAGCAGACATCATCCCGATTGATCTTCAATACATGTCTGGCGTAACTCCACGCAGTGTAGAGCGCGTCCTCATGTTGGTGCACCACCCCCTTTGGTTTGCCGGTAGAACCTGAGGAATACATCCAGAACGCCATATCGGCTGCCGTGCTTGGATATTCGGCCAGCTCAGACTCCATCGTGGCCCAGGGTTGCGTAACGGCAGAGACTATGACGGTGTGGCAGGCAGTGCCTGTAATAGCTTCTCGAGTAAACAACTCTGCATGATCCTTGGATACTACGGCTGCGGTCGCCCTACTATCCTCAAGGCAATATCGGATAAGATCTGATGGTGTCAGCGTATTGATCAGTACGGGTACGAATCCGGCACGCAAAGCACCCATAATGGCTGCCGGGTAAGCCGGTTCGTCATTCAGGAATAACAGGATACGGTCCTGAGGTTTACAGCCCGCCTGAAGCAGAGCGTTGCCAATTTTGGCCGCTTCCATGGCAAGCTGCCCGTAAGTGAAGTTACCGCTATCAGACAAAATCGCCTGGCGCTCACGATTTGTGGCCAGATTATCCCAAAGCAGGCGTGACGCGTTGTAGTCCGCTGGCACGGAAAACCCGATCTCTCCGGCTAGAGTCGCTATTGTTGGCGCATTCGATAAACTCAAGAGTCCAGCCCTATGCTCTGTGCTTCAAGATCAGCGACAAAACCCGGAGCCATGTCCCGCAACCTCTGCGCATCGATCCGCCCACCTCTGCGAATATAATTCAGCGCAAATTGCCAGGGTTCCAACCGCATGTGTTCACCAAAGGATTCATACCAAAGGGCAGAACGCGTACCGGCCCGTGCAATCTTCTCATGGATGGGCTGACGAACAGCCTGGTAGGCAGGCAGTGCTGCCGTTAGGTTCCAGTCGTATTCTCTGAGCGCAGCCACAAGAGCAATCACATCTTCCAGAGCAAGCCGGGTACCAGAACCAACTGAAAAATGCACTGTGTGCAGTGCATCGCCTACCAGAACCCGGTTACCGAAAAACCAGTGACGGCATGACAGAATCGGAAACTGCCGCCAGTTCGATTTGTTGGCGATCAGGCGGGTATTACTCAAGGACGATGCAAACAGTCTCTCGCATTGTGTACGGTATTGTTCTTCGCTCATCTGACCAAAACCCGACGCCTCAAACGTATCATTGCCCATCTCGATAATGAAGGTCGCGCGGCCGGGCGCGTACGCATAATGGTGCGTATTCATCGGGCCATAGGGGGTGTCAATGAAAGCCTGTGTCAGGCTATCAAATTCCTGGTCGGCGCCAAACCAGGCAAATCGGTTCTGTAACAAGCTGATCTCTTCCCCAAAATTCTGCGGTGCGGAACGACGGACAGCCGAATTGAACCCATCTGCACCGATAATCAGATCGAAATCTGATAGATCGGTCGATGCGTCGATCCGTGTTCCATACTCCGGTTCAATGTGAAGGGCGCGGGCGCGATGTTGTAGAAGTTGAAGCAGCTCAAGCCGGCCGATTCCTGAGAAACCGATACCGTCAATGGTTATCTGTTGACCAGCATGAATCACCGTTATACCACTCCAGTGTTTCATGTTCGGATCTATCAGGTCAGCCGTACTGGGATCGTCTTTGCGAAGGAAAGTAAGCGCTTGGCGCGAAAAGACAACGCCGAAGCCAAAAGTGACATCAGCCGGATTCTGTTCGACAACCCGGATCTCCAAGTCAGGCCGTGCACGCTTGAGCGCAATCGCGGTATAAAGCCCGGCCGGACCCGCCCCAACAATGATCACACGCATGAAACTTTTCCTTGACTCATTACGGCTGTAGATAGGACCAGCCTGCATTGACAGAACCGGATACTGTCAGTTGGTACGCCGAACGACAGCTCTGATTCGTATGGTCACTGCCGACTGCGTTGCAGTCCACCAAGGGACTAGCGTACTTTAATTCAATGCCCCACACCTCCCTGACGGCGCTCCATGCCAGACCTATGAAGGGGAGTTCTGTTAACCGGGTCACCCTGCCCGCACCTTTAAACTAACCCTTGCTGTTATCCCGAGCGCCATCGGAGTTGTACTCGATCCAAACACCTGAAACACGGCCGGGCGGTCGCACAATTATGATCTAATGATCCCGTACTGGGTATAGTAGGATGATTAGTTTCTCAGGATTAGCTCGTTCAAACCGAATGGCTCGCCACACATGAATCCATCCGGACCCCGCACAATCTCAATGCAAGGAACTTTGTCATGAGCAAACTCCAATCTGCTGCTGATTTACCCGCCGAATACCTCTCAGCGTTAGCGTCTGCCAATCTCCAGCCCCTGTGGCCTAGCCTCAGAACCCTTATTTCACACGGTGCTCCGGCACGAAGTTCGATCCCGATGCATTGGAACTATCCACAGGTCCGAGAACTACTGATACAAGCTGGTGATCTAACCCCAATCGAAAAAGCGGAACGACGAGTGCTGGTACTGTGTAATCCTGGGTTGGGCATCGATAATCTGCAGGCGACGCCGTCGATTTACATCGGCTTGCAGCTCATCCTTCCTGGCGAGGACGCCCCCAATCACCGTCACTCGCCCAGCGCCATCAGGCTCATCGTCGAAGGCAGTGGTGGCTTTACCACCGTCGAAGGCGAGCGCCTGCCGATGGAGCCTGGAGATCTCATTCTGACCCCTTCGGGCCTCTGGCATGAACACGGCCATACCGGCTCTGAGCCGGTCATCTGGATGGATGCACTGGATTTGCCGCTGATCTATTACCTGGAAACCTCCCAGGCGCAGGAAGCGCCGCTGCAACATGCCCCAATCAGACCGGATTCGTCGCAGACCAAGTTCAGGCGGGCGGGGCTGTTGCCCTACAACCAACTACACGATCGCAACCCCTATCCCATGTTACGTTACCCCTGGAAAGAAGCCCGCGAGGCGCTGACCGAGTTGGCCGGCGCGACCGATCGGGATGCGTTGGTTCAGTTGGCCTATGTCAATCCGGTCACTGGCGAGGAATGCCTGCCGATACTCGGGATTTCCGCATTGATGCTGCGTCCGGGAGAGAGTGCTGATCTGGGCAGGCGAAGCTGTTCAGCTGTGACCCACGTGATCGAAGGCGTTGGCAGCAGCGAGATCGACGACAGTGCTTTTAACTGGAACCCGCGTGATATAACTGTCATTCCACCACACGCCTCGTGCACGCTTCACAACCAGTCCTCATCCAAACCGGCATTCCTGTTAATGGTTGATGATGCACCGCTGCACCGCAAATTAGGGTTTTATCGCGAATACCGCTAGGGGCTTCGAGAAGCTAGCAATCAGTTCGGGCCCTTGGAGTCCTCATTTCTACTTTTTGTTTTTGGCGATCTGGTCAACTATCTCACGGCTGGATTGTACGAGCACTCCTAAGATATGCCTGGCTCATCTCAAACTGAATCGGTCTAACTTGATATCATGGCATGGCAATGCAGACCCCAATTAAAGAGAAAACCAACTCCAGCGCGAGGCAGATCTGGGTCGATGCGGATGCGTCCCCCAAAGTCATCAAAGAGATATTGTATAAAGCCTGCGAGAGGACCAAGACCAACATGATCTTGGTAGCAAATCAGCTACTGGAAACGCCACGATCCCGATATATTCGATCGGTCCAGGTTGCATCAGGATTTGATGTTGCAGATAACTACATCGTCGAAAATTCGAATAAAGGTGACATCGTCATAACAGCGGATATTCCTTTAGCCGCGGAGCTTGTTGCTAAGGACTGCGTTGTTCTGAATCCACGGGGTGAAAAATATACAATAGAAAATATTCGTCAAACACTCAATATGCGGGATTTTATGGACAGTCTGCGAAGCGCCGGAGTGCAAACAGGTGGACCGAATTCTTTCAGCAAAAGTGATCAAATGGCTTTCGCCAATAGCTTAGATCGCGTACTCGCCCAAGGCAGTTAATGCCCTAGGAAAAGACTTGATTCATTACACGGTAATAACAACAAGGAGTTCACATGACAACTAAGGTGTTTCGACTTTTACCGAACGGCGAACCTACTACCGGAATGCAACCATCCGATTTTACTGGTCAGGATGCTTTCACCACTGCTGATAAGCGGGAGGTAAACCACACTTTTTTCCAGACCGAAGATAGCTCGACTCTAAGTGGCGTTTGGGAATGCGCTCCGTGTCGCGAGGAAATCGATGCCTACCCCGTGCATGAGATGATGACGGTTCTGGCGGGGTCGGTCACCCTAACCAATGCCGATGGCTCGTCCGACACCTTTACCGCGGGTGATACGTTCTTTATCGCCAAGGGAACCTGGTGTATTTGGGAAATTACTGAAACCTTACGCAAGTATTACATGATCTGTGAATGATCTAGGCGTCTACAAATATCAGACAATGTCCTGCAGTCACTCTGCAATGACAGTAACCCGATTCAAGCCAATGCGTTGATCAATTCCAGCCCACCGGTCAACGTGTTCTGGACTGTAGCTTCTTTTTCTTCACGAAATGACACGCAACCCGCCTACTATCGGATAGTTCTTGCAAAGCGGGTGGGGATTTTTGACAGCCAGGCTGCATTGCTGGGCAACGATCAGCAAAGATGCACCCTGCAGGAAAATTAATAAGACTGGGTGGCTCACCCTTGAGTGTGATGGCTTTCCACGCCTTGGTGCCCGGTCGATCACTGGGTTATGCCTCCTGGCTATTCCAGCAAGCGACTTGAGCACTGTAAAAAGATAGCGTAAATGCAATATGCCGGTGGTCAACTCAAGATTACGTCATACCGGGGGCCGGATTCAGGCTTAGACGAGGTGCTCGTCGCCATCGGTCCGGCGGGCCAGGACATGGCTACACACCTTGACCAGAGATTTCGCGACATCAACGGGCCTGACCACTAAGATCGGGGACTTATTTTTAACAACGTCCTTGCACTAGGTGCCTCTAATGCTCACCAGCGTTACCTGACGGCAGGCATGATTCTCAGGAAGTTAGAAGCCTCTCAGGTGGTAATGGCTCCCCTCGTAAGGATAGAAATGACGAGCACAACAAGGCAATCGGCAGCTGCGTCGTAATGCTAATCCAGGTATTTCGCGTACTCGTCAATATGCTTGCTGAGGCTCATGGCGTGCTCGCGCACCAGCCGCTCGGCCCTGTCGGCGTCGCGCTGCTCCAAAGCTTCAATGATGCGCATGTGATCAATCACCGATTGGTCAGATCGGTTATGTTCCTTTACCGCCTGAACACGTATTGATCGCATATGCAAAAACAGGTTGCTTGCCATGCTCTGAATCAGAGCGCACTTGCTGAGCGCCATAATGGTTTTATGAAACTCTATATTCGTATCCGAATATTCATCGATGTGTGCCCGGGCCTCCTCCTTGTCATCAAAGCTCGCAAACATCTTACGCAGTTTGCTGATCTCTGCTTCGTTTGCATTCTGAGTGGCAAGTCGAGCCGCCATACTTTCCAGCGCTGCCCACACACAGACTACTTCCAGGATTTCCTCCTTGGTCTTGCGCACGACATAAGTACCACGCCGGGGCACGTTCTTGACCAGCCCCTCCTGCTCCAGCCGCGATAAAGCCTCACGCACGGGTGTCCGACTCACGCCAAGCTCTTCTGCCAGCCTTCTTTCATCCAGTTTGGGCGGTTCAGGTGTGGAATAAATATCCATCTCGGTAATCGCATCTTTCAGCATCGAATAGACCTGATCCTTAAGTGCCTGAGCTACGCCGATCGGGGCCAGTTTGATATCACTCATAAGTTCACCTGCAGACATATGACGCGTGCAACGTATTCTTAAACTGCGCCAGCTTCCCTGAAAGATGCGATTTCCTCGTCGCTGTATCCTAACACCTGGGACAATACTTCATCGGTATGCTCACCAAGCAGGGGTGAACGGGTTACGGTAACAGCGTTATCCGAAAGCTTTACCGGGCACCCGACCGAAAGGTACGGCCCGCGTTCAGGGTGATCACATTCGACGATAGTGCCAGTTGCACGTAATGACGGTTCATCAGCAATCTCCTTCATTGAAAGAATCGGCCCCACCGGGATATTCAGCGGATTACATATTTCCATGACCTCGTACTTGGTCTTGGTCATGGTCCAATCCTCAACCGCACCAAAGACCTCATTCAGGCGCGGCAGACGCGCGTCTGGGGTTGCGTAGTCTGGGTCTTCCTTCCAGTTGGGTTTGTCAATGACGTCACATATATTTTTCCAAACGGCAGCCTGGGTAATGAAGTAGGTATAGGCGTCCGGATCGGTCTCCCATCCCTTGCACTTTAGGATACGGCCCGGCTGCCCACCACCCGAGTCGTTGCCGGCGCGCGGGGTAGCCTCACCAAATGGTATGTTCTCACCATGCTGTGAGTACTCTTTCAGAGGGCCCGCTTTTAAGCGCTGCTGGTCGCGCAACTTGACCCGACACAGGTTGATTACCCCATCCTGCATGGCAGCAAGCACACGTTGTCCGCGACCCGTTTTCTCCCGATGTAACAACGCCGCCAGGATACCGAACCCAAGATGCAGGCCGGTGCCGGAATCGCCAATCTGCGCACCAGTTACCATAGGCAAACCATCGTGAAAGCCGGTGGTGGATGCAGACCCGCCCGCACACTGCGCCACATTTTCATAAACTTTGCAATCCTCGTAAGGCCCCGGCCCAAAACCCTTAACTGAAGCCATAATCATGCGGGGATTAAGTTCCTGGATACGCTCCCAGCCAAATCCCATTCGGTCAAGTGCCCCTGGGGCAAAGTTTTCCACCAGCACATCACATTCTTTTACCAGCCGTTCAAGCACTTCCTTACCTGCTTGGTTCTTGGAATTAAGGGTCAGGGAGCGTTTGTTGTGATTAAGCATGGTGAAGTAGAGACTGTCAGCCCCTTCCACATCCACAAGCTGCTTTCGTGTCGCATCACCAACACCGGGGCGCTCTACCTTGATCACATCGGCGCCCATCCATGCGAGCAACTGAGTGCAAGTGGGTCCAGACTGGACATGTGTGAAATCTAGAATTCTTATACCGGTAAGTGGTTGTGACATTGGTTTTCTCTTCTTGTTAAGACTATCGAAGTCGTAAATGAATAGTTACTTGTAGATGATCTGAGCTTTGGTGCCTGGCGCGTACTCGTTGGGGTCGATCCAGACATTGACCACGGCGCACTTTCCCGTCTTGGCAATCGCGTCCTGCGCATGCTGCAATGTACTCAAATACAAATGTTTGACAAAAACACATGCTTAAAGATTTTGTCGCTCCCTGATTCCAGAATTTACTGGGATAGTATTTCGAGCATTAACTTTCCCATGTCTGATGGGTTGCGGGCCACGCTTACGCCTGCCGCCTCAAGCGCTGCGATTTTCTCATCTGCAGTGCCCTTGCCGCCGGCAATAATGGCGCCAGCGTGGCCCATGCGCTTGCCAGGAGGAGCAGTCACCCCAGCAATAAATCCGACTACCGGTTTAGTCATATTGTCAGCTATCCATTCAGCACAGGCTTCCTCATCGGTGCCGCCGATTTCGCCACACATGACTACACCATCGGTCTCGGGATCGTCGTTGAACATCTTCATGACATCGATATGTTTTAGACCATTGACCGGATCTCCACCAATACCCACACAGGTTGATTGACCCATGCCCAGTTTGCTCAACTGATCCACGACTTCATAGGTCAGCGTGCCCGATCGGGAAACCACTCCAATACGGCCTTTCTGGTGTATATAACCGGGCATGATGCCGATCTTTAGCTCTTCAGGTGTGATAACACCGGGACAGTTGGGGCCTATCAGAATCGTGTTGGTTCCGCGCATGCGGTCACGGGTGCGAATCATATCCTTGACGGGAATGCCTTCGGTAATACAGATAACGACTTCTATTT
>Ga0206678_10002890_pt1 | contig 10810 bp, 8 predicted proteins | sample M180m12015metaG_FD_155453 | JGI IMG/M metagenome (GOLD analysis project Ga0206678, IMG submission 155453) | Ammonia-oxidizing marine archaeal communities from Monterey Bay, California, United States - M1 80m 12015 | ecosystem: Environmental > Aquatic > Marine > Intertidal zone | place: USA...
CAAAGCTTCTGCCATATCACCTAATACGAGCTCAACGCGCTTGCGACCAACTATTGGAAGCCCATGAGCTGGATAAACCTTTTCAGCTCCCCTATCAAGCATGTTTCTCAATTCCTGAGCCCATTCAAGAGCGTAACGCTGCACCTTTTGAGGATTACCCGCATTTGGGAAAGTCCAAATGACAAAGTCCCCTGCAAAAACAGTCTTGTTTTTCTCATCCCACACCCAGGTGTGGTCGTCGGTCTCACCACGTCCGTGATTCAGTTCAAGGCTTTTACCACCAACTTCAAGTAGATAACTGTCTTTATAGGTGACCTCTGGATCAGCGACACTGTCAGGAAGAAATGTGGATCCGAATCCTCCAATTCCAATTCGCGTTGTACCTACCTCAACTCTTGGTGTTATTCCTCCAAACTGTCTCTTGTTAATAAAAGTGTTCCAGTCGCTTGTGAGACGGTAACGATCAAAACGGTCTAGAACGGCTTCATGTGCAATGACTACGGGCTTCTTATCTGAACGCACTTCGGCGTCCTCTATAAAGGCCCCACTTCCACCGACATGATCGAGATGGCCATGTGTGTAGACAAGGGAATGGATCGGATCTTTTGACCAACCTCTTAATGCCCCAACAACATTCTCACCTGAACCAGTGCCACTAGCATCTACACAAACCAAACCTTCTTGGGTCTTAACGGCCCAACAATGAGAAAAAGACTCGACTACCGCAACTCCATCTTCAACTTCGACCAGTTCGTCTAACACTCTGTTGTGAGGAGGTTCAGGGTTACCAGTATCAATAATTCGATTAGATAGTTCTACTGGATCAACTGTTTCAGACACTTTTCCTCCTAAATATCACTTCAAGGTTAGACGAATTGATCACTCTCTACCCTATGCATCTACGAATCAATGAAAAAGCACGTTCGAGATCTTCAAAAAAGAAAAAATGTCCGCCTTCAATCCAAGTAACTTCGGTGTTGATTTCTTTAGCTTGCTGTTCAAACCAGACTTTACCTAAATCCGTTTGTGTGCCGGCCAAGATATGGGTTTTAGCTTTAACTTCACTTAAGCGTTCGAATGTACTAATAGGGCCGTACCTGTCTCGCGAACCAAAAATTGTTGCCTCTGTTTCAGGATTGCATGCCAATTCAACTTGTCCATCATCTCTGTCCACAAATCCCCATTTAATGTAAGCCTTTAATACTGAAGGTTCCAATGCATCTAGAGGCTTTCTAGAGCCGTATGAGTTTTGGATTTCTTCACGATTCGACCAAATAGATCTACGCCTACGAGCACCAACTGCTAGGGGATGTTCTTCTGCTTCTAAAAAATCAGTTCGTTCTTTTCTGGAATCAAAATTCATTGCAATAGCCTCACATAACATTAGAACTTGCACTTTTTCCGATGCCATGGCTGCGATCTCAATTGCTATGGCACCACCTAAAGAAACACCCAGAATTGAGAAAGTGTCTATCCTCAATGAAGCCATTACTTTCAATGCATCTGATGCCATCAAATCATTTCCTAAATCAGCTTCGTATAACACCTCTTCACTTGCCCCATGACCTCTTAAATCAACCCCAACAACTCGATAATGTTCACGAAGTAAATCGACTACAGGATCAAACATTCCTGCACAAAAACCGTTTGGATGCAGTACAAGCAAGTTGTCGTAAACTTCGTTGGTTGCATGCCAATCCAAATATGCTATTTCAAGTCCATCTGAAATAATCTTTCCCTCTAAAGGCTCATTTTCTATATTGTTATTACTCGACAATCTCACACCTCATAATGAGTTTGGTATCCGATTAGGATATTTGACTGCATAAAATAAAAAATATCAATAACCGAAAGAAAAAATTTTGAAATTTAATAATCATTTCTTTTTTTTAATATTTTCTGCAATTTTGACGACCTTACTATTCGGATGCAGCAATAAAGAAGCACAAGTAACTAGCGTGACGTACTCTCAACTTCGTGTAATAGCCGAATACCCTCACGACTCAAATGCTTTCACGCAAGGTCTCGAATTTTCCGGTGAACGTTTATTTGAAAGCACTGGCCTCTACGGAAACTCGAGCATGAGGGAAATAGACCTTCAATCTGGATCAACTCTTGATTTCGCGCTGTTAGACAAAGATCTTTTTGGAGAAGGTCTAACATTTTTAGATGAAAATCGCATTCTTCAATTGACATGGAAATCAGAAAAAGCGCTTATATGGAAATCAGACCCACTAAGAATCGTTGGCGATTGGAAGTATGAAGGGCAGGGTTGGGGTGTGTGTCTCCTGGAAGATGGGCGCCTTGCAATGTCAAACGGGTCAGACTATTTATCCTTCAGAAATCCCGAAACCTTTGAAGTTATTGATTCAATCAACGTAACTTTAGATGGTGTGAAAATTGAAAAATTGAATGAACTTGAGTGCGATGACCAAACAATTTGGGCGAATATTTGGCAAGCAGACCAAATAGTTGGCATTGACTCCTCTACAGGTCATGTAACACACGTGTTAGAAACTTCTAACCTCCCTTTAGACCGAGAAAACCTAGAGTCGGGTGCCGTTTTGAACGGCATAGCACGAATACCAGACAGCGAAAATTTTCTTATTACAGGTAAACTTTGGCCTAAGATTTTTGAGGTTAGCTTCACCAGTGACTGAACTTAAAGAAAGTTTTTCTCTATTTCTTCTTCCGTCCAAAAGCCTGGGAGTGGACGGTCAGGTGAAGTTTGAGCGTAGTAGCTAAGTCTTTCCTGAGCACTTGAGTTGAACATCTCTATCACATCAAATATCCCTGAACCACATACTGCCCTCAAAGCTCGATCACCTTCACTTTTCAATTTAGGAAGTCGTGGAGTGAGTACAATAAGTCTCTGTTTTCCATTCTCATCATCTGCGCTTGATAGAACGTGTGCACGTCCTATAGTTTTCCACAGAATTTCTGGTCTGCGCATCCCTGCTCTGGTGCTGGTAAATGAACCTGAAACTTCCACATACCATAATCGACCATCTTTTATATCTGTAACGGAGAATGGAAACTGAACACCTAAATCGCGCCTGTTGACCTTTGTTTTAACTATTTCAAAACCAGCCTCGGTCAGATGCTCTTGAGCTATATCAGAAGCTTTCTTTCCACTTTCGGTAGCCCTAAGAAGACTTTTATCCCTAGCTGCCATTTCTTCAAATAAGTTGCTCTGTTTAGGTGAAGAGCCAATTAAATCTCTTCTTTTCCAATAATTTTGACTTTCTTCTAAACGTTTTTCTTCTACTTCAAGTCTTTCACGTGCTAGTTCGATGTATTCACTATCTATGTCGTAACCGACTCCCCTTCTTCCTGCCCTCAAAGCTGCGACCAGTGTTGACCCTGAGCCAAGAAACGGATCAAGGATGAGGTCGTCTTTAAAAGAGTAAAGGTCTATCAGTCTTCTAGGAAGTTCAACAGGGAATGGAGCGGGATGACCTACCCTTGTGGCTTGTTCAGCATCTATTCTCCAAAGGTCTAAAGTCGCCTCCATGAATTCATCTGTTGTCACAGTGTTTTCATGAGGGAGGTCTTCTTTTGAGCGCCGTTTAACATTACGTGCGCGGTCAAATCTGCCCTTACTCGCTATAACAACCCTCTCAGTGACATCACGCAGTACAGGGTTTGATGCACTACGAAATGACCCCCATGCAACCGAACCTGTAGCTCCTTCAGCTTTTTGCCAGACAACTTCTCCTCGAAGTAATAACCCAAGTTCGTCTTGTAAAATTCGAATAATGTCGCTTGAAAGACTCCTATACGGGCGTCTTCCGAGATTTGCTACATTTACAGCAATCCTTCCGCCTGGTTCAAGTACTCTCACACATTCGGAAAAAACGTCATGCAACATTTCTAAATATTCAAGATAGGACTCTGGTATACCTGTTGTATTTTCACCAGTTACTGCAATTTCATATTCCTTGCCGACAAAATACGGTGGTGAAGTTACTACCAGTGCAACCGACGAATCAGGAATATGGAGCATATTACGAGAGTCGCCGTGTAGGCAACCATCCCCGAGACCTGTTGCTTTATTTACGGTCTCTTCTGTCGATATAAAAGGGGCAGTGAATCGACTGTAAAAAGTAGTTGAATCATGATTCTCTCGCCGACCAGAACCAAAGGCAGATGTTGCAGTTGCTTTTCCGTAACTAGCCACTAGCCCCCCTTAGTAAATTTACTTGTCACAAATAATGACAATTTCGCTTAAGTCATTAGGGCATTCCATCGTAGAGGAGTAGAAGGGATAGAACACTAGGGGTTCTCCAATTAATAAAAATTAATCCAAGAAGCTTGATTTAAAGGGTATAAATCTATTCGCTTAAGTATAAATCTGGATAAATAATTGCAAAATTTTCCGCAAGTTCCTTCCTGGCTACTGCTCCAGTGGTAGCCCAATCATAAATTGATCCACCAATCGCACCTGAAGGACTCAAAGATAATACAAATCCGTCCAGGTCATTGATGGTGGCTAACGGTTCTCCCGGATCGGGTAGAGCTGTTCCATCGGCAAGTCCCACTCCCCCTATGGGGTGAACTGGAATGTCTTTATTTTTAAGATTCCTTCTCAACAGTTTTATATTTTCACTGTTGTAATAACTGGGATCAGCGTGTTCCTCTGTTCTAAATGACCAGTAATTCATCGGCAGCCAGACGTCATACAAATTTTCTAAATCACTCCAGGGAAACTCTGGCCAAAAATTTGGATTTATTACATCAGTTACTACTGGCGGCATCACGATCGCTCCTAGCACTCTGTCCCCTAAGCTTCTTCTAAGATTTTTAGAAAGCTCAACTAATCGGGCACTACGTTCCTGATGTTCAAGGTCGTCATTATTCCATTCGATATCTACTGCCAATCCGTCGAACTTATGACCGAAAACTTCGAAATTTGCAAGAGCAAGTAGTCGTTTTAAATCTTCTCCATCTTCAGCTTTCCATTTCGGCAAATACCATGCGACAACGTCTATATCGCTTGCATGAGCACTTAAAAGAAACTCTGCAAGATACCAAGGATCTGAAATTAATTCATTTGAGCGATCTTTACTTCTGGAGCTCTGAAGAAACAGAGTTCTAACTCTATTTTCTGACATTTCAACAATATCTGACGGGAGAACCGTGGCAGAGCCACGAAGATAATTAGGATCTGCATCGAAAGAATCAACCCATGCTCCTAAGCCTCTATACGAATCAATAGAGTTTTTTAGATCAACTTTTACTTTAAGGACAGGTTCTAAAATCTCAATCGGTCTAGCAGAGACACTTACATTCGCTGTTTCTTTTCGCGACGTAACTGAAACAACAATTAGAACTGAAATACTCAAAATCAGTATCGACAAAATAATTTGTAACTGAAAGCGTTTCATTAAAAAATCCGCAACGGCTTTTCCATAAGACTAAATTAGTCACTTTAGCTTGTTTCACTAGGTCACACATAGATTTTCTTTGCTTGTCATATTTAAAACATCATGCTCAACTAACGTCAGTTATATGAACGATGAACAATCAAGTAAGCGCTCTGAAGATGAGAGCTCTTCGAAGATGATCGGGAGAAGAGGATTTATCGTCACTCTGGGTTTTGGAGTGGCTGCTTCGGCATTGTTGCGAAAACTTCCCGGAAAATCTAGTACAGAAATCTCGAAAGTCTCTTCTGAAGGAATTTCGCTTCCTTCAACTACCACTTCGACAAGTTTGCCTAACATATCTACCTCTTTAAATACTGAAGAGCTTCCAAATAAAGTTGAAACCGTTTTTGAAACCGTAATTTCTGGAGGTCGCGTTATAGATCCAGATAGTGGCTTTGACGGAATCGCCAATATAGGTATAAACGGGGATTCAATAAGTCTTGTGAGCGACACTCCTTTAATCGGAGCGTCAAAAATTGATGCAACGGGATTAGTGGTGGCTCCCGGTTTCATTGATGTCCTTTCTTACCCGACGAACGGGTATGGGGAGTGGTACAAGATCGCTGATGGAGTCACTTCAAACTTATGCATGCATGGAATAGACAATCCGATGAAAAAATTTCTTGAAAATACTGAAGCTCATAATCCGCCTGTCAACTATGGCGGTGCGGTAGATCACTATCAGCATCGAAAGATTCTGGGAGTTGGGATTCAGAAAACCTCTCAGGAGGAACGAAGAATTCTTCTAGAACGTGCGGAAACAGACCTTCAAGCAGGAGCAATAGGAATTCATCAACAGCCGGAATACACGGTGGATCTTCACAAATCAGAAATAGTAGATCATGGACATTTAGCAGCGAAATACAATGTTCCCCTATGTCTTCATCTTCGCCACTCTTACGATAAGGCTTTTGGATCTCAAGAGAGCGCCATTAATGAAGCTTTAGAAGTAGCTAGAGAAACAGGGTGCTCTATCCATATAGAACACTTGAATTCAACAGGTGGCACTGGAAGGATGCGAGCTGCAATTGATCAGATACAAAATGCTCACAATGAAGGACTCGCAATTACCGCCTGTATTTACCCGTACACATTTTGGGCAACTTATGGCGGGAGTGCACGCTTCGACAATTTTCAGGAGAAGTTTGATATCTCATTCGGAGATCTTCAGGAAGTAGGGAAACCAGATCGTATGACTGAAGAAACATTTTCTATCGCTAGAGCTGAAAACAAATTGATCGCAGCATATGCCATGACTGAAGAGGACATAACTGAAGCATTGTCGGCACCATGGATTCTAATTGCTTCAGACTCAATTCTTGAAAGACCCCACAATAACCATCCTCGTTCCGCGGGTTGCTTCAGTCGCTTGTTAAGCAACTATGTACGCAAGCAAAAAGTGCTTTCACTCTCCGATGCTTTGGCTAAAATCACGATTCTGCCTGCGCGACTACTTGAAAAGTCAAGTTCATCCATGAAACTCCGAGGACGCATACAGTCTGGTGCAGTTGCAGATATAACTATGTTCGATCCTGAAAATATTTCTGATCGCGCTGATGTCAGTAATCCCGCTCAGGAATCGATTGGAATCGTTCATGTAATGGTTGGTGGCCAATTAGCTAGAAGCAACAACAGAAACAACAATGTTCAATCTGGGGTTCCTATTCTGCGAGACATTTCATGAGCGAAGTCACACAAGAACGCGAAAGTCAAGTAGCGTGGAGACTTACGCAGGTAGCCATTCTGGCCTTCATAACGATTTTTATTCTCTCAGTAACCGATAAAGACTTGGACGATGTTTCAAATCAACTCCAAGATTCGACTTTAGTTGAGAATCAAGCACCAGATGACTTGTTAGGTATCCACAGCGAGGTGCAAGTAACTACTTCTTCTTCAATTCTTGATAACAGCGATGATCTTCGTACTTTTACTTTTGTCGCAACCGGGGAATTATTAATACACGAGTTTGTAGCAGATGCTGCTGACTTGTATGGGTCTACTGGGTTTGATTTTTCCCCTATGTTTATGAAAGTCGCCCCAATTATTCTTGGAGCTGATCTTGCTATTTGCCACTTAGAAACCCCCTTATCGCCTGACAATAGTGTTTTTAATTATTATCCGACGTTTCAAGTACCTTATGAACTCGCAGATGCCATCAATTGGGCTGGCTATGACGGGTGTTCAATTGCTTCTAACCATCTTCTTGATAATGGTGTTGAAGGAATAGGAGTAACAATAAGCCACTTAGAAAATTCTGGCATCAAGACCACTGGAGGTGCAACGAAACTAGAAGATTCCAAGCCTTCTTGGTTCAACCCAGGTGGGATTTCTGTTGCTCATTTTTCCTACACAGATTTAATGAACTGCGACATTAACGGAATCTGCGATGGTGCGTCACTTCCTTTGAATCCACCATGGTTGGCGAATCACCTTGAAGTAAAGAAAATTCTTAGTGATGCTAACTCTGCAGTTGATAACGGCGCCGAATTTATAATTGTAAGTCTTCACTGGGGAGAAGCTTATTCATCAGAAATTTCGGACTCACAAAAGAAAATAATGAATGAGCTTCTTTCTTCCGATTCGATTGACCTGATTATTGGACATGGAACTCATGTAATACAACCTGTTTTAAAACTCTCAAATAAATACGCTGTCACTGGTATGGGTAATTTTTTATCCAACCAACCTGGTGACGAACGAAGGTCTTGTCCACAATGTCCACCTTCCACTCAAGATGGAATGATTGCATGGTTTAGCATTTCTGATTTGTCAGATGGGAGCATTAGTGTGATCGATGCCGGTTACGTGCCTACTTGGGTGGACCGTTCAACATATGAAATTACCCCCATAGGAATTGGTAAGCCTGATACCCTTAACACTGAAGCAATCAGAAAATCTGAACTTAGGACCGATGGAGTTATTGGAACAGATCTAAGAAAACTTGTATTTGAGAATTAACTCTTAGTTAACTTTTTTTGGAGACACCAAAGTACAAAATGCTATTAAAATTAACAACTAGCAAAAACTTGTCTTTACTGCATGGGAGCCCAGAATGAACAGAGTTCACAACTTTAGCGCTGGACCATGCACTCTGCCTTTAGAAATTCTAGAAGAGACACAAAGTGAATTTCTCGATTTTGCTGGAACTGGAATGTCGATAATAGAAGACAGTCACCGCGGTCCTTCATATGAAAAAATCCAACAAGACGCCTTAGCCTCTTTTAGAAGACTGGCTCACGTGCCTGACGATTTTGCCATACTTTTCTTACAAGGCGGAGCGACGCTTCAATTTGCCCAAACAGCTATGAACCTTTTAGCTGGCGGTGAAACTGCTGGTTACATAAATACAGGCGTGTGGGGACAAAAGGCCCTGGAGGATGCTTCAAGAGTTGCGAATGTTTATGAGGCTTGGAGCGGCAAAGATGCTGGTTTTACTACAACACCAAGTGATAGTGAAATTGAACTCCAACAAGAGACTAAATGGTTGCACATCACGAGCAATGAAACCATCGGAGGGATTAGATTTGAAAGCTTTCCAGAAGTAGGTATACCCCTAGTGCTAGATATGAGCTCAGATTTTCTGAGTCGTAATATCGACTGGGGAAAATTTGATCTTGTGTATGGAGGCGCTCAAAAGAATCTAGGGCCGGCCGGCCTCGCCATCGTGATCGCTCGCCGCGAAACTCTCGGCAATCATGGTAGAGATCTTCCTACTTATTTGGATTATCAGTTTCATGACAAAAACGATTCATTGGGAAACACTCCACCTATGTTCCCTATTTACGTGATGGGGAAGGTTCTCAACTGGATGGAGAAAAATGGCGGATTAGAGGAGTTTGAAAGACGCGCTGATATTCGATCCAATCTCGTTTATAACGTGATAGATGACAGTGAAGGTTGGTATTCATCACCTGTAGAAACTAAAAGTAGATCACTAATGAATATCATTTTCCATCTTCCCGATGAAACACTTGAAAAACAATTTATTGAAGAAGCTGCGACTTTAGATCTGATAAATCTAAAGGGACACCGAAATGTGGGAGGAATTAGAGTCAGTCTTTACAATGCGATGCCTGTTGAAAGTGTCGAAATCTTAACCAACTTCATGAAAAACTTTTTACAAAAAAATCGTTAAAACCCACTCTCTATAATCCGAAACGAGCTCGAGTTATCACTATCCGCATGAAGGCATCCGCTGCAGCTTTTTCTCCAGCATCCATCAAACACTCAGAATGTTTTTCAATCCACGACATCATTTCCAATCTGGATAAAGCCTTACGTGGTGATTTTTCACATAAACCAGGTCGCCTTTTCTCAAGTTCGTCAAGAATTATTACTTCGTCGTAATACACACATTGATCCAGCATCTTTAGGCACATCGATTCAGCATCTTGTTTAATAACATTTTCAATTTCAGGGGTTATTACATTTTGAGACTGCCCGTGTTCAGTAAAAGTTTTTCTTATTCGAACCAAATGAGGTTTACGCCCAGGAAACTCGATGTTTGTTTCTAGAATCATTTCGGTCAACAGGCCCTCTACGACAGTAAAGTCAGCTGAAGCTTGATGTGGCTTGTCAATGACTGATTTTTTAACCAATTCAACTATCTGAGAATTTGTATTGGTTTCTCTAATGTCGAAGATTTTACTAGCTGGAATTTTTCCTCGAAATTGACCTGGTGCTCTCTTAGAAGAGATTCTTTTAAAATCTCTACCATCCTTGGAAAAATCTTTGAGCTTCTCGGAGTTTTTAGGAATTGACCTAATTCCTGTATTGCGCAATGTCTCATTTATCATCCACTGGCCATCTTTATAAATATATTCCAGACCATCAACACGACGGATCTCAAAGTCCGGATGCACGAAAGAGTAGTTGTCTGCTTCATAAATGAAAACTGTTTCCTCTGAGTATTTGACTTCTTTAGTTTCTGGATCGACTATCTCAAAAAGGGTTGTGGAAACCCCAGAGTTAGCATTGACAGAATTTTCTGTTGCTTCACTTACTTCCGCGAAGGCAGAAGGAGAAGTTGTAGTCGAGATGATTAGAACACTCATTATTGTCATAACTGCGAAAGATGGAACGACTAATCTTGGTCGTCGCCATAATGGAACTCCCACCAAACTTCTTCGAATCCTCTCCCTTAAGGAGCGGTTCATGTCTGTACTAATTATTGACTCTAAAAGTGAAGCCCTTAATTCGGATTCCTCCTGCGAGTCATCTGGTCCTTGTTCAAAGGGAACGAATTTTTTTAATTCATCTATTGGATTATCACTGTCCATCATCTATCTTTCTTTACCTCTCAAGAACTACTTGTCGTTTCAGGGGAAAACCTTTCAGCGATTTCCTTAAGATTATTAATTTCTGAAAAAGACTTTTCGCTTTGT
>Ga0206678_10002907_pt1 | contig 10780 bp, 10 predicted proteins | sample M180m12015metaG_FD_155453 | JGI IMG/M metagenome (GOLD analysis project Ga0206678, IMG submission 155453) | Ammonia-oxidizing marine archaeal communities from Monterey Bay, California, United States - M1 80m 12015 | ecosystem: Environmental > Aquatic > Marine > Intertidal zone | place: USA...
TTGATACAGGAACATCTAAAAGCGTTTTTTCTATGGTTTTGCTAATATCAAGAAAGCCAATTTTATTCCCAAGAAAAGCTTCAACGGCAATCTCATTGGATGCATTGAGGGTGCCAGGAGCATTTTTACCTTGTTTTAAGGCTTCATAGGCAAGACCTAGGCAGGGAAAGGCGGACATATTAGGCGATATAAACTCGAGCGGCTTTTGCTTGGTTAGGTCAAGATCTTCTACTCCGGAATTGTGCCGTTCAGGGTAAGAAAGCGCATATGATATTGCGCTTCTCATGTCTGGTAAGCCTAGCTGAGATAAAACACTTCCATCATTAAAATAAACGAAGGAATGAATAATGCTTTGGGGGTGAATAACCACCTCAATTTGATTTGAGCTTAATCCAAACAGAAAGGTTGCCTCAATAACCTCCAGCCCTTTATTCATCATTGTTGCAGAGTCAACAGAAATTTTTTTCCCCATTGTCCAGTTAGGGTGTTGGCATGCCCGTTCTGGGGTGACATGCTTAAGTTCATGAATAGGCGTTTTAAGAAATGGACCGCCTGAGGCAGTTAGCTGTATTTTTTTGAGTCCATCAATTCCTCCTTGGAGGCATTGGAAGATTGCACTATGCTCAGAGTCCACTGGAATTAACTCGGCACCAGATTTTTTAGCAGCATTTATTAGCAAGTCACCTGCTAGGACTAATGACTCTTTGTTAGCCAACATAACTCTTTTGCCAGCATCTACTGCAGCTAAAGTGGACGCCATTCCTGCGCTACCAACAACCGCAGCCATGACGTAATCAACTTCTTTATGAGAGGCTATCTCTATGAGAGCATTCTCACCAGACAAAACGGTCACCCCTTCGGGTGCTGTTTTTCGTAAACTTTCAGCAGCATCAGGATCAACTAGTACAGCATAAGTCGGCATATGTGTTTTACAAAGTAGCAGCATTTTTTGCCAACTTTTGTTTGCACTTAAGGCAAAGACTTTATATTTATCTGTATGACGTGAAATGACCTCAAGCGTATTGAGGCCGATCGAGCCAGTTGCGCCTAATATAGAAACTTCCTTCATATTAAAAAACTAAACAAAAGAAAAAAGATTGGTGCTGCACAGGTTAGGCTGTCTATTCTGTCAAGAAGCCCCCCATGTCCAGGAAGAATTTTTCCGCTATCCTTTACGTCTGCTATACGCTTAAGTACGCTTTCGAATAAATCACCAAGAATCGAGACCAAAGAAACAATTAGTGATAAAACTGCGAAGTTAAAGTAGTTTTCAAGAGTGGGGTTGTCGATTGTTATCAAAACATATAAAGCACCAACAACAAGAGATAAAATAATTCCACCTAATGCGCCTTCAACGGTTTTTCCAGGACTAACATTAGGACAAAGCTTATTTTTACCAAAAGCATTGCCAGCGAAATAAGCCCCAATATCTGCCGCCCATATCAGAGCAAGGAGCAGCAAAACCAGTGAGGCAGTGTTTTTATGAAGCGCGATTAGTGCTAAAGCCATTGGAACTAAAAAAAACAGCCCGTTAACAAGTTTTATAGATAAGGCCTTATCTAAATACTGGCCATGCCTTGGAAAAGTAAGGGTCCAATATAATGCAATAATCCACCAAAGTGACGAGGCAATTAAAACTGGCCTCAGGAGCGACGGCTCCTCTTTTAAAGAATAAGTTATAGCAATAGCTAGAATGATGAACGCAACTTTTCCAGCTATAGATTTTATTTTTATAAGGCTACAGAATTCCCACGACGCAATTATAAGGATCACTATAAGGACTCCTACAAATTGGTTTTGATTTGAAACTAAGACTCCCATAATAACTAGAGGTCCTAGAAGTGCAGCAGTTATTAGCCTCTTAATTAGCACTATGTGTCGCCATTTCTTGTGCCAAAGCGTCGATCGCGCGAATGGAAGCTTTCAATGGCAAGATTAAGAGAGACTTCATCAAAGTCAGGCCACAACGTATCGCAGAAGTAGAGCTCGCTATATGCAATATCCCAGAGTAAAAAATTACTTATTCTTACCTCGCCACTCGTACGAATCAATAAATCAGCTCGAGGGTATTTTGCCAAAGAGGTGTATTTCTGAAATAAAGTAGGGTCGATGTCTTGAGGATTAAGCCCGCCAGTCGAGGCTTGTTCAGCAATTTTTTTTGCAGCCTCAGTGATGTCCCATTGTCCGCCGTAGTTTGCAGCGATAACAAGGTTGAGTCCAGTATTGCTTTGAAGTTGCTCTTGAGCGTCTTCAGCCAAGGATTGAATTTCTGGTGTAAAAACAGAAAGGTCGCCAATAATTTTGAGTTTGATATTGTTGTCTTTGAGTTTTTTGGTTTCGTTTTTAAGTACAGTTAAGAAAAGCTTAAATAGTACGCCAACCTCTTCATCTGAGCGCTTCATATTTTCGCTGCTAAACGCAAAAAGAGTTAAGGTGTTAACGCCTATTTTTGCACAATGCTTGACAATTTTTCGAACACTTTGAACGCCTTTTTGGTGTCCACTAGAGCGAGGAAGGTGTTTTGATTTCGCCCACCGGCCATTGCCATCCATAATAATGGCTATATGTTTTGGTGGGAGCCTTTCGCTCATAAAGGGTATTGTTTTTTTGAAGCCATAGGGCGCAATTATACCTATAGGGCCTTCTAAAACCTAATGTAAAGTCTGGCTACTGTAATTAGCTTATAAGGGTAAACCAGCTTAATAAAAAACAGATATCTTTATGCGGTAAAATTGTTTCATATGAGCTTAGCAAAGAGAATTATTCCATGTCTTGATGTCCGAGATGGGCGTGTTGTAAAAGGCGTTCAATTTGTTGATATTAAAGACGCAGGCGACCCTGTTGAAGTTGCAAAGCGTTATGATATTGAGGGGGCTGATGAGATTACCTTTCTTGACATTACAGCGTCGCACGAGGGTCGAGATACTACTATACACATGGTTGAGAAAATTGCTGAACAGGTCTTTATTCCGCTGACTGTGGGGGGAGGTATTCGTAAAGCTGAGGATGTTCGAGCAATGCTGAAGGCTGGTGCTGATAAGGTGGCTGTTAATTCTGCTGCAATCTTTAATCCTGGACTAATCAACGAGCTTTCTAGAGTTTTTGGATCTCAATGCATTGTTATTGCAATTGACGCTAAACGAGTTTCTAATGACCCAGCAAAATGGGAAATATTTACTCACGGGGGGCGCAAACCAACTGGAATTGATGCTATTGAATGGGCTATAAAAATGACTCAGGGAGACGAAGGCGCAGGCGAGATTTTATTAACTTCAATGGATAGAGATGGAACAAAGGACGGGTTTGATATTGCCCTTACTAGAGCAATATCGGATGCAGTTTCTGTCCCTGTAATTGCATCTGGGGGCGTTGGCAAGTTGTCGCATTTATCCGAAGGCGTGATAGATGGCGGTGCAGATGCAGTTCTAGCTGCAAGCATTTTTCATTTTGGTGAATATACTATAGGAGAGGCTAAAAAATCAATGCATGATAGAGGTATTGAAGTTAGGCTATAGAATATTGAGTTTTGAGGCTCAACAGCGTATCATTACGCAGTTTTGATTCTAGGACTGTAATGACTGTAAAAAAAGAATTTTGGGCGTTATTGGGATTATTTATATTGCCTATTGCTCTTGGCACTCTATTTTTTTATTTAAACCCAAGCTATTTTACTAAAAGCACGGTTAATTACGGGGAGTTGGTTCGCCCTGTAATCGCCACCGATGACTCAGATATTGAAATTGAAGGCGACGCTTCTTTAGATGGCATATGGACCATTGTTTATGTTGCGAGCAGCTGCGATAGTGTCTGTGATAAAGCAGTTGCTGATATAAAGACTATTCGCACCCTTATAAATATGGATATGCGACGAATTCAAAGAATGCTTATTACTAAAGATGGATCATCTCCAAAGATCATTGATGAGAGCTTAATCAAAGCAAAAATTACTAGTGAAAGGCTTACCGAAAACCTCTCTAAGTTTCCTGAAAATGCTATTTATTTAATAGATCCTATAGGCAACTTTATGCTCTATTACAAGCCCCAAGGAATTAATATTAAATTTGTTTTAAAAGATCTTAAGCGGCTTTTAAAGTACTCCAGAATAGGATAAAAAATGACAAGCTCGCCTTCAATTAAAGATCTATTAGCCTTATGTAAATTAAAAGTTGTTTCGCTTATTTTGCTCACCGCTGTTGTTGGAATGCTTTTAGCTGTTCCTTATGTACCTAACCTATTGCTTATTGTCATTGCTTCAATTGGTATTTCTTTGTCTGCGATGTCTGCAGCAGTTTTCAACCATATTATTGATGAAAAAATTGATCTACAAATGTCAAGAACGGATCGTCGACCATTGCCCAAGGGAAAGGTAACTCGTAATCAGGCTCTTGTCTGGGGTTTGTTTTTAGGGCTTGTTGGTATTGCTTTGTTGTTTTTCTTCGTTAATGCGTTGACCGCAGTTTTAACATTCTTGTCGCTTATTGGTTATGCGGTTTTTTATACGATGTATTTAAAACATGCAACGCCACAAAATATCGTTATTGGTGGCGCTGCTGGTGCTGCACCGCCGGTTCTTGGGTGGACCTCGGTTGCCGGTTCTCAAGGCATCGAATATGCGCTTTTACTTTTTTTAATCGTATTTATTTGGACACCACCACATTTTTGGGCTTTGGCTATTCATAGGCGAGATGAATACAAAAAAGCGCAAGTGCCTATGTTGCCAGTCACCCACGGCCTTGAGTTTACCAGGGTACAAATTCTCTTATACACTGTGCTATTGCTTCTCGTTACGCTCCTTCCTTACCTAACTGGAATGAGTGGGGTTATTTACCTAATTTCCGCAGCCACTTTGGGCGCTCTTTTCTTAGGCTACTCCGTTAAGATTTTTCTAGAGCCGGACAACCCAAGGATTGCATTTAAAACCTTTAAGTACTCTGTAAATTACCTGATGGTCTTATTCGTGGCTCTTTTAGTTGACCACTACCTGCTGATGACCTTTGGAGTCTCTATCTAGCTATGAGGGCAATGTTGCAAGTCTTTCGGGCGGTAGTATCAGCCATGATTGGTGTTGGCAAAAAGCAAAACCTTGAAAAAGATTTTGAGTCTACTGAGAAAAACGGCCCCTGGGCATACATAATTGTTGGACTAATTATGACAATCCTTTTTATTGGAACTATACTTTTTGCAGTAAAGCTTGCCTTATCTTAGCGCCTCAATAATTTCATCAATAGCCTTCGCCATAGCAGTAGGCTCATGAGGACTTGTTAACAAAGCAGTTAACTTAAGGTCAGGACTAAAGAGTAGGTAGCTGCTAGTATGGTCAATGTCATAATCTGCAGTTTTGGTGTTTGTATGACTGTCACTATTATCCATATCGTGATCCTCATGAGAATCCATATCTGAGTCCATATCATTATTCTTATGATCGTGTTCACCATTTTCACCATGGGAGCTATGATCTTCTTGCGCTAATTTTTGTGACTCGACAACCTCATGATAAACTCCAAGAGATTTACTAATAGACATCAGCTCATGTTGATACGCCGTTAAGCCGAGAAAGGATGGGTTAAAAGCACTTGCAAACTTATTAAGCTTTCCAATGTCTCGATTTGGGTCTACAGAAATAAAGACAACTTGAAGGCTATCTTTGTTGTCCATCATCTGATAAGTAAGATTAATTTTTGAGAGGTCAACTGGGCATATATCCGGACATGAGGCATAACCAAAATATAATAAAGCCCACTTACCTTGGGTCAGGTCAGATAAATGAACGGCATCGGATTTATCATTTATAAAGTGTAACTTATCGGAAGAAGATTTTGCTTGTGGGTATAGAGATGCAGCAGGAGCGACGGAATTTTTTAGCTCACCAATACTTGGCTTACCATTCAAATAAAAAAAAGCAGCAACTCCAATAAGAATGATTAAAAGTAGTGAAGAGAGTAGAGTTGATTTATTCATAATAGGTTGTTTTGAATTATTAATAAAGTCATTGAGCAGTCATTGGATTGTTAAACACCTTGTGAGCCAAGCTTGTGAGACTTAACAAGAGGCCTAACGCAACTGCGTTATGCATCACAGCGGCAAACATTGGTAATGACATAACAACATTGATGATCCCTAGAGCAACCTGCGCTGCTAAAAGAATAAGCATAAGAAAAAGGTTATTTTTAAGAATTGTGTAATTTTTAAAAGAAAAAGTCAAGGCAATTATAGCCGCCGTAACAACCAAAGCACCAATCCGGTGTACCATTTGAATAGCACTTCTGCTTTGATTTTCCAAAACACCAAACTCGTAATCTATGCCAAGTGGCCCCCAAAAATATGCATTTTTAAAATCCATATCATCAGGCCATATCTGGTCTAAACAGGTTGGAAAATATTCACCACATGATAGTGCCGCATAGTTTGTACTTGTCCACCCACCCAGAAAAATTTGGAACACTAAAAGAGCGACAACAGAAACGAGCATTATTTTGTGACGCTTTAAAACATGTTGATTCAATTGCATTGGAGTGCGCTGATTTAATAGCAACCAAAAAACTAAAATTGTTGTTGAAAAGCCACCTAATAAGTGCATCGTAACAATACCAGGGTGAACTTGTTCGGTCACCGTCCACATTCCAAGCGCCCCCTGAAAACCTACCAATAAAAGCAGAAGGGCTGGAAGCTTTATTGACTGAGATCTTTCAGTTTTGCGAAACGCTGCAAACAAAAATATCACTATTATTGAAAGACCAAGTGTAGATGCTGCATATCTATGAACCATCTCTTTCCAGGCCTTTGCTGTATCAAGAGGTTTTTCATATTCGTCTGATACAACATCAGGAACAAGCAGTTGGCCATAACATCCAGGCCAATCTGGACAACCTAGTCCGGCATCTGCAAGACGAGTATATGCACCAAGCACGACAACTATAAGCGCCAATATTAGCGAAAGGTTAAGTGTTTTTGTGTACATAGTCATCCATTGGTTTAGCAGCTAGGTATTTTAATGAAGCAAGTTAATTGATGGGAAAATATTGTGCTAAATATAGCAAACAACAATTGTATATGGGATTTTTTTGTTAAATTTTAACGACTATTGCTTTATTTTTTTTATTGATATCAAGGCGCTGATGAATAAAGTTCAATTAATATTGAGAATAAAGGCGAATTTTTGCTTGGTAAAAAAGCCATAAACAGGTATCATTTGATAGCATTTTTGAACGAAGTTGAAATGCCATATTAGACATTTCTGTATATTTTAAAAATGTCGTATATAATACCCTTTTTTTAATTGTGGTTATTTTTTTAGTTAGTCCTTAAAGAAATATTAAATTCGGAGAATCTATGAAACTATTGTTGACTCTTGCTGGCGCAATAACTGCCTTACTGAGCTCTAAATCTGTATTGGCAGAATATGGGCTTAATATGACCCAGGGAATTACAGATATCAGTAAGGATATTTATGGCCTTCATATGATGGTGTTTTGGGTATGTGTTGCAATTGGGGTCGTTGTTTTTGGCGCAATGTTTTATTCGATTATTGCACACAGAAAATCCAAGGGCGCTAAAGCAGCTCATTTTCATGAGAGCACAGCTGTTGAATTTCTTTGGACGGGTGTACCAATCTTGATCTTAATTGCAATGGCAATTCCAGCATCTAAGACGCTTATAGATATAGAAGTTTTGGACAAGGCCGACATGACAGTTAAAGTAACCGGAATGCAGTGGAAGTGGCAATACGACTACCCTGAGGAAGGCATAAGTTTTGTTTCTAATCTCTCCCAATCCTCCAGAGACGTAGTTGATGGAACACCAGAAGAGCGTGAAGCAGTTGATAACGACGACACCTATCTTCTTTCTGTTGACAAGCGCCTAGTGGTTCCGGTTGACACCACAATTCGCTTTTTGATTACCTCATCTGATGTAATACATAACTGGTGGGTGCCAGCATTTGCGGTTAAGCAGGACGCTAATCCAGGCTTTATTAATGATGCATGGGCAAAGCCTTCAGAAATCGGAACATACAGAGGCCAGTGTGCTGAGCTCTGTGGGAAAGATCATGGATTTATGCCAATTGTGGTTGATGTTGTTTCTAAAGCTGACTATGCCGAGTGGGTCGAAAGCATGCAGGCAGAAAAGGTAGCTGAGGCCGCAAGCGCCACCATGGTTTGGACTGAGGATGACCTTGTTGCTAAGGGTGAAACTATCTATAACGCAAACTGTTCAGGTTGTCACCAAAAAGACGGCTCTGGTATGCCTGGCGTCTTCCCTGCAATGATAGGGTCAAGTGTGACAAATGGACCAGCTGCAGATCACCTCAACATTGTTATTAATGGTAAGGGTGGAATGCCGGCATTCAAAATGCTAAGTGACTCTGAATTGGCTTCAGTGATTACCTATGAAAGAAGATCTTTTGGTAACAATGGATCAGTTGTTCAACCATCAGATGTTACATCTGCACGTTAATTTAAGGAGAAATACATGAGCTCAACTACAACGGCAGCAGCACACGACGACCACCATCACGGTCCAGAAAAAGGGCTTCTAAGGTGGATTAAAACAACCAACCATAAAGATATTGGTACGCTCTACTTGTGGTTTTCTTTTGTGATGCTTCTTGTAGGTGGCGCATTAGCTATGGGAATTCGTGCAGAGCTTTTACAGCCAGGCCTGCAATTATTTGAACCACAATTTTTTAACCAACTAACAACAATGCACGGTCTTATTATGGTATTTGGCGCTATTATGCCTGCCTTTGTTGGACTAGCTAACTGGTTAATTCCTATGATGGTTGGGGCACCTGATATGGCCTTACCTAGAATGAATAACTGGAGTTTTTGGATCTTACCTTTCGCAGGCGCAATTCTTATTAGTACGTTTTTTATGGAAGGCGGTGCGCCGGCATTTGGATGGACCTTCTACGCACCACTCTCAACTACCTTTGCTCCTGACTCAACAGACTTCTTTATCTTTGCTGTTCACTTGCTGGGCTTTTCATCAATCATGGGATCGATAAATATTATTGCCACTGTTCTTAACATGAAGGCACCTGAAATGAGATTAATGGACATGCCTTTGTTTGTATGGACTTGGCTAATTACATCATTTTTGTTAATTGGTGCAATGCCTGTTTTAGCAGGCGCCGTTACAATGATGCTTACTGATAGAAATTTTGGTACCGCCTTTTTTGATGCTACAGGCGGTGGAGACCCAGTAATGTTCCAGCATATTTTTTGGTTCTTTGGACACCCAGAGGTATATATTATGATTTTGCCTGCCTTTGGTATTATTTCTCATATCATTCCAACGTTTGCTCGGAAGCCTCTATTCGGCTATTCGTCGATGGTTTACGCAACCGCCTCGATTGCTTTCTTGTCCTATATTGTGTGGGCGCACCATATGTTTCTAACGGGAATGCCGGTAGCGGGTGAGCTTTACTTTATGTATGCAACCATGTTAATTGCTGTGCCAACTGGTGTAAAAGTGTTTAACTGGGTGGCAACTATGTGGAAGGGCTCTATGACTTTTGAGACCCCTATGCTTTGGGCGCTATCGTTTGTTTTCTTGTTTACTATTGGCGGCTTCTCAGGCTTAATGCTTGGTATTGCGCCAGCGGACATTCAATATCACGATACCTATTTCGTAGTCGCACACTTTCACTATGTTCTTGTAACAGGCGCTTTGTGGGGAATTATTGCGGCAGTGTTTTATTGGCTTCCAAAATGGACAGGAAAAATGTATAACGAGACGCTTGGAAAAGTTCACTTTTGGTGGTCATTGATTTCTGTAAATGTGTTGTTTTTCCCTCAGCACTTTTTAGGTTTAGCAGGAATGCCTCGCCGTATCCCTGACTATGCATTGCAGTTTGCTGACTTTAATTATATTTCTTCAATTGGTGCATTCTCTTTCGGGCTATCATTTTTGTTGTTTACCTATATTGTGGTTGACTGTATACGTAACGGCAAGCCTGCAGACGCACGTCCATGGCCAAGTGCTAAGGGGCTTGAGTGGACTTTGTCTTCGCCAGCTGCTTACCATAGCTTTGGTGAGCCACCAACAAGAGCTGAAATTTTGGCAGAGTCACAGCATAGCTGATGGCAGATAATAAAAACAACAAAGGCGCCATTACAACTGCTTTAATAGTTGGCGCTATTGCAATAGGAGTATATGTAGCGACCATTTTGCTTAATGGCTGAGATGGAAAGAAAAAAAATTACAAAAGGGTTTTGGATAAAGCTGGTTTCTGTTCCCATTTTGATGTTCTTTTTTGCTTATGCCATGGTGCCAATTTATGAGGTCTTATGTGATATTACTGGCTTTAATGGAAAAACGGGGACTGTAGAAACTGAGCAGTTATATGAGGTAAACGAGGAGCGTATTGTTAGTGTAAGTTTTTTTGCGTCAACTAGTCCTGGGTTTCCAGTACAGTTCGCCCCTAAGGTTAACTCTATGGAGGTTGTACCAGGTAAGTTTTATACGACAAGTTACATAGCAAAAAATACGACTGATGAGATGATTTATGGACAGGCTATCCCAAGTGTAGCGCCCACAGATGCAGCTCTTTATTTTAAGAAGTTAGAGTGTTTTTGTTTTGTTAAGCAAGGGTTCAAGCCTAATGAAGAGGTTGAGATGGAGCTTCGATTTGTAATTGAGCCGGAGATGGAAGAGCGAATTAAAGACGTTAGTTTGTCATATAATTTTTATAAGTTAGATAGTTAAAGAGAGGAAGAAAAATGAGCAACGAAAAATATTATGTCCCTCATGGAACCTACTGGCCAATCATAGGCTCTGTTGG
>Ga0206678_10002911_pt1 | contig 10778 bp, 7 predicted proteins | sample M180m12015metaG_FD_155453 | JGI IMG/M metagenome (GOLD analysis project Ga0206678, IMG submission 155453) | Ammonia-oxidizing marine archaeal communities from Monterey Bay, California, United States - M1 80m 12015 | ecosystem: Environmental > Aquatic > Marine > Intertidal zone | place: USA...
AAAAGCATAGCCCATAAGCATATGCGTTTTTGCCTGATTATATTCAATTTTTAAAGAAGCGTTAAAATGCTCAATTGCTTCTTTATATTTTGCATAAGCCAACATCAATTCTCCTAATAAAGCTTGAGATTTTTCATCCTTCTCATTTAGTTTTATGGCTTTAGTAAGGTGGTGCTTTACCAAACCAGGATATTTTCCATTTGCATTAGGCCTTTTTGAAAGCTCAAAATAAATTTCTGCTACTGCATAATGAAATGTATTATTTAAAGAATCCAATTGCACACATTGGTTTAAATCAAACAGTGCCGATTCTAAATTATTACGTTCCTTATTATAATTGGCTCTATCCAGTAATAAAGCGGTATTTGTTGGATCATTCTGAATACTTTCAGAGAGTAAAACAATCTCAGATTTTTCATTTTTCTCAGTATCATTAACCCCACAAGCCGACAATAAAAGGACAGCAATAAATGCAATATTACGCATCATCAATATTTATTCTTGAGTTAATGCTTCTTTAATCTTAGTTTCAATTTCCTCAGACAATTCAGGATTATCAGCAATCATTTGTTTTACAGCATCACGCCCCTGCCCTAGTTTTGTATCACCATAACTAAACCATGAACCCGCTTTCTTAACCACATCCAAATCAACTGCTTTATCCAACACCTCACCCGAACGAGAAATTCCTTCTCCAAACATGATATCAAATTCCACTTTATGGAAAGGAGGAGCTACTTTATTCTTCACTACTTTCACCCTAGTTCTGTTACCAATAATATCTTCTCCATTCTTAATTGCACCAATCCTTCTGATATCCAAACGCACTGAAGAATAAAATTTAAGTGCATTACCACCTGTAGTCGTTTCAGGGTTTCCGAACATAACTCCAATCTTCATTCTGATTTGATTAATAAAGATAACTGTACATTGAGTTTTACTAATAGTTGCAGTCAATTTCCTTAGAGCTTGCGACATTAAACGAGCGTGTAATCCCATTTTAGAATCTCCCATCTCTCCTTCAATCTCTGATTTTGGTGTAAGTGCCGCTACTGAATCAATCACCACCAAATCCACAGCTCCTGAGCTGATTAAATGATCAGCAATCTCTAAAGCTTGCTCCCCATTATCAGGTTGTGAGATGTATAAATTATCTACATCAACACCTAAGTTTGCAGCATAAGCAGCATCAAAAGCATGTTCTGCATCAATAAAAGCAGCAATCCCTCCTTGCTTTTGCACCTCAGCAATTGCGTGTATTGTTAAAGTTGTTTTCCCTGAAGATTCAGGACCATAAATTTCAATTACTCTCCCTCTTGGGTAACCTCCTATTCCTAAAGCTAAATCCAACCCAATTGAACCAGTTGGTATAGCTGCAATATCCTCTACCACCTTATCTCCTAACTTCATTACGACTCCTTTCCCGTAAGATTTTTCCAACTTACCCAAAGTAAGTTCTAGTGCTTTTAATTTCGCACTTTTTTCATTTTTACTCATAACTATATATTTTATACAAATTAGAGCATTTCTTGAAGAAACATCAAAAAAATGAAGGTAGTTTTATTAACAAAATTACTTTTTAGAAAAATACTTACAGATATCAGTAATTCCACATCTCTCGCATTCCGGCCTTCTTGCTTTACACAAGTATCTTCCGTGCAATATCAACCAATGATGGGCAATATTTAATTTTTCTGTTGGAAAAAGTTTAAGTAATTGTAATTCTGCTTGCAAAGGATTTTTGGCATTAGTAGTAAGCCCTATTCTATCGGCCACCCTAAACACATGCGTATCCACTGGCATAGCAGGAATATCAAAATAAACAGAACCTACTACATTAGCAGTTTTTCGGCCTACTCCAGGTAATTTTTGTAAATCATCAATGTTAGTAGGAATTTCAGCATTAAAGTCTTGCATTAGCATATTTGCCATTCCTGACAAATGCTTTGCTTTATTCCTTGGGTAAGTACAGGATTTTATCAAATCAAAAATTGCATCTATTGAAGCTTCAGCCATTACCTCAGCAGTTGGCATTTCTCTAAATAAATCTTTGGTAATAATATTTACACGCTTATCCGTACATTGTGCAGATAGGATTACCGCAACTGTAAGTTCAAAAACATTAGTATAATCTAACTCTGTTTTTGCTTCTGGCATATTTTCAGAAAAATGCGCTATGAAGTGTTTTGTTCTTTCTTGTTTATTCACAAAACAAAAGTAAAAAATAAAAGAGGCCTAAAGACCTCTTTTACTAACCAAAACCACTTAGTTTAACGAAATTAGAATCTTATCATCCGATTTTGTTCTAATTGCTTTCACTGAACTCGCATACGCAAGAATAGTATCTATTGTTTCTTTTTTCGGTCCAATCTGTGTTTCAGAAAGGAGTTTGTGTACCGATTTGTCAAAGGAAGTGTATTCTTCTTTTAACAGATGATCCCACAATTTTAAAGTAGAGTTTTTGCTCATATAATATGTTTTTAAGTTTCATTTACACACCCTGAACGCAACAGCCTACTTTATATTATATAAATGTAGAATTTATTTTACTTGCAAATCAATGTGCTGCTTTTCAGCCAACTTTCTTAGGTTAATTAAAGCATAGCGCATTCTACCCAAAGCTGTATTAATACTAGCACCTGTTAAATCTGAAATTTTCTTAAAGGATAAGTCTTCAAAATATCTCATTTTCAATACTTCTTTTTGGTCTTCAGGCAACTGTTCAATCAACACTTTTAAATCAGCATGCACTTGAGTTTGTATCATCATCTCTTCCTGATTTTTACTTCCATCATCCAGTATATCAAAAATATCAAACTCAGCAGTTGGTCTTACTTTTCGCATTTTAGCTTCTTTACGAAAATGATCAATCACTAAGTTATGAGAAATACGCATCATCCAAGGTAAGAATTTTCCTTCCTCATTATACTTTCCTCTCTTCAAGGAATTGATGACTTTTATAAAGGTATCCTGAAATATATCTTCAGTAATATCACGGTTTTTAACTTTTGACATAATAAAAGCAAATACTCTATTTTTATGTCTGCTTAATAATGTTTCAAATGATTTATTGTCACCATTTAAAAAATTTTGCACTAATACTTTATCGGTAAGATTGTCTGACAACATACTACTTTTGTTTTTAGTTAATAAAAAGGTTAAAGTAGATGTGTGTCTATAGGCGGGTAAATTGTTAATTAATTGTACAAATTCAGGTCCAAATATAGTAAAACAAATTTAAATATCCAAATCTAATTTCTTAGCTTTGCAAATTCTGAAGAATAATGAGTACTAAAAAAACAATAAATACTACTGAAAACATTGAGATTAGAGGCGCACGCCTTCACAACCTCAAAAACATCTCAATTAGCATCCCAAAAGACAAGCTCATTGTCATTTCTGGGGTGTCAGGAAGTGGAAAATCGTCATTAGCCTTTGATACTTTGTTTGCTGAAGGACAAAGACGATACATTGAAAGTCTGTCGTCATACGCCCGTCAATTCCTTGGTAAATTACAAAAACCTGAAGTAGATGAAATACTCGGAATTTGTCCAGCCATTGCTATTGAACAGAAAACAACTACCAATAATCCTAGGTCAACTATAGGAACAAGTACTGAGATATACGATTATTTAAAACTTCTTTTTGCTAGAGTAGGAAAAACAATTTCCCCAACTTCAGGGAAAGAAGTGAAACGCCACCAAGTAAGTGATGTAGTTGATTTTATCAAACAACAAAACAAAGAAGAAATAGTCATTATTTCAGCTAACTATAAAGGGGCAAATGACAAGGATATCCTTTCCGTTTTAAGGCAACAAGGTTTCTCTCGTGTTATACACCAAGGAGAAATAGCTAAAATAAAAGATTTGTTAAAGAAGGAAACAAAGGTTACTGCCGATAAACTTCAAGTTGTAATTGACCGCATAATAATTGATGATACTGATATTGAAGGTAGAATTGCTGATTCAGTACAAACTGCTTTTTTTGAGGGAGATGGAGAATGTAGCATTAAAGTCAAAGAAAAATCACATCACTTCTCCAATAAGTTTGAGCTAGATGGTATACAGTTTGAAAAGCCAAGCACACATCTATTTGCTTTTAATAATCCTTATGGAGCTTGCAAAAGATGTGAAGGTTTTGGTTCTATATTAGGGATAGATACAAAGAAAGTAATCACCAATGAAAACCTATCCGTTTATCAAGGAGTAGTAAGCTGTTGGAGTGGTGAAAAGCTAAGCAAATGGAAAGACCGCTTTATTATTCGTGCTGCAAAATTTGACTTTCCGGTTCACAGACCTTATCATGAATTAACAGCTGATGAAAAAGAAATCCTTTGGAACGGAAAAAATAAATGCAAAGGAATTCATCAGTTTTTTCAAAAACTAGAAAGCGATAAATACAAAATACAAAACCGAGTATTAATTGCTCGCTACAGAGGAAAAACGGATTGTGATGAATGTGGAGGATCAAGATTACGAAAAGATGCACTATATGTAAAGGTTGCCGGTAAAAGCATAGCAGACATTGTGCAACTGAATGTTGGAGAAGCGTTAATATTCTTCAAAAACATAAAACTAGACACTAATGACAGCAAAGTTGCTGACCGACTAACACAAGAAATTAGCAGTAGACTGCACTACTTAAATGAGGTTGGCTTAAGCTACCTAACTTTAGATAGAAAATCCAACACCTTATCAGGTGGAGAGTCTCAAAGAATTAACTTGGCCACTTCCATTGGAAGCTCGCTAGTAGGTGCAATGTATATATTAGACGAACCGAGTATTGGTTTGCATTCCAAAGATACCGAGCGTCTTATTAAGATTCTAAAAGAACTAAGAAACATTGGGAATACTGTGATTGTAGTGGAACATGATGAGGAAATAATGGAACAAGCAGATCAAATCATTGATATTGGTCCTGAGGCAGGAATCCATGGTGGAGAAATTATTTTTCAAGGAAAACTTAAGGAGATTTACAAAGAGAAAAAAAGTTTAACTACTCAATACTTGTCAGGAAAATTAGAAATTCCTACACCTAAAATTAGAAGAAGTACAAAAGATAAAATTAGCATAGAAGGAATCAATAAGCATAACCTTAAAAATGTCAATGTTAAATTCCCATTAAACGGACTAACGCTAGTTACAGGAATGAGTGGCTCAGGAAAATCAACCCTAGTACGAGATATATTAAAACCTGCTTTGAACACTCATTTTGGCAACTTTAGCAAAGCCAATAAGAGTTATGAAAATATAAGCGTCAGTACACAAAACTTAACTAAACTAGAGTTTATTGACCAGAATCCTATCGGGAAATCATCAAGATCGAACCCTGCAACTTATATAAAGGTATATGACGATATCAGAAAACTATTTGCTAGTCAACCTTTAGCTGAAACCAGAAAATACAAAACAGGATTCTTTTCCTTTAATGTAGATGGTGGTAGATGTGAGCAGTGCAAGGGAGAAGGAGAAACGACAGTAGAGATGCAATTTATGGCAGATGTTCATTTGGAGTGTGAGCATTGCAAAGGAAAGCGTTTTAAAAAGGAAATACTAGAAATAAAAGTAGGCGGAAAAAATATTTCAGATATACTAAACTTAACAGTTTATGAAGCTATAGCATTTTTTGAAAGCAATAATGAAACGAGTATTGCTCGAAAGCTACAACCTTTGCAAGATGTAGGGCTTAATTATGTAAAACTTGGACAATCTTCCAACACACTAAGTGGCGGTGAAGCACAAAGAATAAAACTAGCTTCCTTTTTAGGAAAAGGAAATACTACCGAGAAAACGCTATTTATTTTTGATGAACCTACAACAGGACTTCATTTTCATGACATCAATAAATTACTTAATTCCTTTTATGCACTAATAGAAAAAGGACATTCCATTGTTTGTATTGAACACAATTTGGATGTAATAAAATGTGCCGACTGGATTATTGACCTTGGCCCTGAAGGTGGTGATAAAGGAGGAGAAATAGTTTTTGAGGGAACTCCTGAAGATATTATAAAATGTAAGCAATCCATTACAGGTCAATTCCTTAAAAAGAAACTCTAGTTATTTATAATCCAAATAATTCTGCAAGATAATAGTAGCACTTACTTCATCTACTAAAGCTTTATTTTGCCTTCCTTTCTTTTTTATTCCACTCGCCAAAATACTTTGTTTAGCAATTTTAGAAGTAAAGCGTTCGTCAATTTGATGTACAGGAATACCAGGGTAAGTTTTTTGCAAGCGCTTTACAAAAGCATTTACATGCCCTGTACTATCAGTAGCAGTACCATCTAGGTTTTTAGGATCGCCAACTACAAAACAGGATATACTTTCTTTTTGAACTATATCTGCAGTAAAGTCATCTAACAAATGAGTAGCAACAGTAGTTAACCCTGTCGCTATAATTTGCATTGCATCAGTAATTGCAATACCCGTACGTTTAGTACCAAAGTCAATACCAAGCGCCTTTCCCATTATTGTTTTACAATTTGATAAGTTACGCCTTCAGGCATAACTTTTATCGTGTAAGTTCCTGCTGAATATTTTTTAATATCAAATGAAGTTATCCCTTTTTGATCTGCCATTTTCTCAATTAACTTACCTGCATTATCATATATTTCAACACCATGATTTTTTGCGTCATTAAAGCTAAGAGTAAAGCTACCCATAGTTGGGTTAGGGAAAATTTCAAAATCAATTTGAGTGTCAATTACAGCTGTTGATCCTAAATGAATAGGAGGAAAAACAATATAGTCAATCCAAGCACAATCTTGTCCATCTGCAGTAGCACCATCTTTTTCATACTCCCATTTAAAAGTATTTTGACCAATACTTACTGGGTAAGAAATAAAACTCCAAGCATTATCTATCCCTGACCACTCTCCTACTTTATTTCCATTAATTTTAAACTTAAGCTCATCATAATCCTGCTCAGATGATACAAATTTAAAAAATGAAATATCTCCTGGAGCTGTTACATCAACAGTTATTGAAAGCTCTGATTCCTCATTATCAGGAATCATACCTGATTTTGAAGAGTAAACTCCTTCATAGATTTGAGTGTTATCAATAGTCCAAGGAAAAGTACCTTGTACCCAAGCATAATTTGTGAAATCTCCTGTCTCATAATCCTCATCAATAATCCCAACAATAGCGTTAAATGTATTATTATGCGCATACACACCATCCGTTAAATCATAAGGAAACTCAACAAAAGTTCCAACAGGAGTATTTCCTGCAACAGTAATATTGAATGTGGTAGCCTGCTGCTGACTAGCTACTAATGAGGCCACATTTACTGATATAGTATTTATAGCAACATAAGAAGATAAACTTCCTAAAGTAGCTGTTAAATTTGCAATATCAGCATGACCAACATTTGTTGCATCAATAATTAACTCTAACGTTTCACCTGCATCTAACCTTCCGTTTCCATTTCCTAAAACAGCATCATTAACAGTAAAGGCTGTATGATCCAGAACAGGAGCATTTAAAGTAATATTAATAGCTGAACTCCAAGCATTTCCTAAGTTATCTACCATATCAAGCGTAAACATAACCACATGCTGATCAATTATATTATTATCTACTTGAAAAGTAAATGGGTTATTAATATTAAGCGTTTGTGAAGCATTAATAATATTAATTACATCTGTGCTATTGACCAATGTAACCACAGGATCAAGAGTAGAAATTGTAATATTTACAAAATTTGCATTTACTGATCCAATATTCTGAACTGCAACATCCAAACTAATAAACTCATTATTATCAACTAAACTATTATTATTCCCTGCTGAATCATCAATAGTATTACTAGCATAAATTACATAAGGTCCTGTAGGCGATATAATTTGAACCGAACCAATATAAGGTTGCTTGAATTGCTTAGTTACTACTATATCAGCAGTACCCACACTTGAAATAGCAGGAAAAGTTAAGTTGACAATTCCTGTAACACCCGCAAGTTGTGCATCCAAAAGCACACCTCCCATTGATATTGCTACATAAGCATTCTGTTCAGTGGTTACCGTAAAAGTTGTTGTTCCTACTGGTGAAGCTGCTCCATGTGTAACCGTAAGGGTAGTCGGCACTCCAATATAGGGCATTAATGAAGGATCACCCATTAGGTGATAAATTTCCCAATAATACTGTTCTGATCCACCAGCTTGAGTAACCGCTAAATTCCCTGAGTGTATCATTTGCCCAGCTGTAATAAACCAATCGGCTTGCTGTTCTCCATTTTCATGCATCATGCAGTCAAATAATGCTAAGCCTGTACCAGCATAAGTTGGGTTTGCCGAAATACTTCCATTCCCTACAGCCCACCAAAAATCTTCATTCCAATAGGTATTGTTTGAACCACCTATATAACCTACTACTCCTTTATTATTTGCTCTTAGTAAACTTTCACCAAAGCAAACTGGCACATCAAATTTATTCGACTGGCAACAGTTACCAACCATAAAACCATATTCATCATTATTCTGCAATCCTGAAACATCATTAGTAGAAAAACTAGGATCAGACCAACCATTAGAACCACAATGAGCAGTATAATTTGCAAAACCAACACCAGCACTTATATCAGAAATAATAGCTGCAGATGCTCCTGGCATATCAGAAGTAATAGGCGTTCCTGATCCATACAAATAATTGTAAACTGTTAAACCATGAGCAGTATTAAAATAATTATCCGTTCCATAATTGATTTGTCCGTTACCATAAGTTGGCGCCATTGAAGCATCTACTCCAGCAACCAATACTACCTCATCCAAAAAGGAAGGGTCAGAAAAAGTATATTGTTCATGAGTTAAGGTCTTATACACTTGCGCTTCAACATCAGCAGGAGTTAAAGCAGAAAACCTACCATAATACATTTCAGGATAAAAATCCCCTCCTCCATCAAACTCACAAAAATACATATCAGACAAATGATTCCCATTATTAAAAGAAGGCACTTGACCATCATCACCAACAAACAAAACATAAGTAGGTGCAGGATCATTAACTGTTGCATTATCATACATATGCTTTAAATAAGTATGAATAGAGGCAGTAGTATTTCCAACTGCTGGGTCATTAGTGTATCCTTCAACAACCATAAATCCTTTTTTAGTTTTCCACTGTACTAAAGGTTGTAATGCCGATTGAAAAGCAGGGTCAGAAACAATTACATATTTTACTGGGTAAGTAGTAATTACATCCTTTTCTTGCATAGGCATATAATTCAAACAACTTTTATACAAGTGCTCAAATTCAGGAGAGTAATATTTTTGTTTATTAGCTAAGTGTGCTGTAATATCAGTATTTTTAAATACTACTTTAACTTCCATTTTAGTAACCACTTTTAGCTCATTAGTTACAGGGTTGTACTGAAAAGGAGCAACTGAAATTCTTGCTAACTGTTGTCCTCTCATTTTTCCTAAATATTCAGTAGTAATTAATTTATGAGTATTAAATCTATTGTTTGCATAGTAATCTTCATTATAGTAAAAAGGAACATTATTAGCATCCTCACTTTTCGAAATTGATGGTTGAGAAGGAAAAATAGCATTCGTAATTCCATAATCTGATAATGAAATTATTTTCTCTTCTTTATTAATAATTTTAACACTCACCTCAGATCCTAGTGGAATATTAATCAGCTCCTCTAGGACAGGTAATTCAGCATTTCCTGCTATTGCATTTTCACCATAACCTGAAACTACTAACTTCACAAAACTACCTTCAACAGATTTCACATTCATAGTTTGAATTTCAGAAAGATGATTGACAAAAGTAAATTCCGTTAAGGATTTTTCAGTTATTGCTAGCTGATTACTTGTTTCAGTAAGTTTAATATCAGTTGCTGATGCTGTTAGGTTAAAAGCAAGGCTTAATACTAAAAATAGGTTGGTAAATTTCATAATTAAATTTATTTGATACAAAAATAAGCTATTTTAATTCTGTTAGCTAATTTCCGAATATAAATCTTATGTGCTCAAAAAAAGGCTAAGAAACTGTAACCTTTTAGTTTTATACCCGTAAATAGAATCGGCTCAACCATAAGGTTGGGCTTTTTTATTCAATAACAATTCTCTTTTCTACACTTCCATCATCATAGACATAGAACAATGTAGTTTTATCAATCACTGCATTAGGGCTCACCTCTCTACCCAACAGGTCTGTAATTCTTAGTAAAGTTCGCTCAGTTAATTCAGGATTAGCCAATCGTATTACAGCTGGCTGTATCCAAAATATCGGGCTTGTCCACAATAGAGACCGATAAGCACCACCTGCTGGATTACACCATGTTCTTGCTTGTGCCCTATAAGCTGTTCCTGGCGTTAAACCATTCTTATTTTTAGTTAGGGCTGGGTAATTCACTCCAAAACCTCCAACATTGAACCATGTACTACCTGCTACATCTATCCTTGCTTTAATCCTAACAAAGCTATAAGCAACTGTAGTATCCCAAGTAAAAGTAGCTTTAGTTGTTGTTGGTGTACTTATTTGTAAGTTATTAATATTCGAGCATAGCCCTTCTGTAGTAAAGTTGTGTAAAGTTGTCCAAGCACTTGAGTTTCCACCACAATACCAAGCTTTCATCTGATATTCATAAGTAGTTGCTGGTGTTAAATTCAACAATAATTTATCTGTTTTATTTGTACCAAAAGTACAACTTCCTACAGGTGCTCCCATAGTTTTACTTGCCCAAGCACTTGTTCCTACTGCTCTGTATTTTATTCGGTATTGGTCAACCATACAATCGGTTGAATTCATATTATCCCAATTAATAGT
>Ga0206678_10002922_pt1 | contig 10754 bp, 9 predicted proteins | sample M180m12015metaG_FD_155453 | JGI IMG/M metagenome (GOLD analysis project Ga0206678, IMG submission 155453) | Ammonia-oxidizing marine archaeal communities from Monterey Bay, California, United States - M1 80m 12015 | ecosystem: Environmental > Aquatic > Marine > Intertidal zone | place: USA...
ATTGTGGCACGTCTGAAGCTGCCAGTATATTTATATCATTATTTGAATGCTTGCTCGCACCAACCGCGCTGATAGAAAAAATCAACAATAATAAAATTAGTTTTCTCATGAGTTCAAGGATAACAATAGCAGTAGGGACGCTTATGAGCCCCCCACCATCAACAGAGTCTGGGTGAATGTGCGAAGGGTGGTTTTGACTTACTCTTTTTTCCCCAACTTCAAAATCACGTCATAATAATGGTCCAACTCGCCTTGTAATTGAATATCTATACTCCCATTTAAATCTACTGAAGGGGTAGATTCATCTCCAAACAAGACAGATATTTTAAGTGAACCCATAATATTACCTTTCTTATCAATTTGACCTTCAAATGAATCATACAATTCTATTGAACCAGTATCTAGAGTACGACCCTCTTTTGCTACAGTCATTATTCCATTGTTAATTTCAATATAACCACTTCCTAGACGCTTACTTCCTTCATTTTCATTGTAGCGGGATAGAGTAAAAGAATAACGTCCATCAAATAACGGGCTACTTATAACTGCGGCTGACGGGCTATACATCGATTCTTCTTTATTAGTCGTTAACTCAACCACTTGAATAGTAAACCCACCTTTGGAATTTTTGTGAGCAACAAGTTCAATTTCCCCATCATTGTCTATATCAATTGGATAAATAGCAGCAAGAGTATACTTCTGTCCACCAGTTAGCAAGTCATTTTCCAAAGGTCTAAACGACCCATCGTTTTGCCTTATAAACACCTTAGGGATACTTTTTTTATCGCCTTGTTTTTTAGGGTCTTCGATTCCGTTAAACGCAGTTATAACCAAATCTTTTCTATCATCATTGTTTAAGTCGACTAGGTTTAAATACATTCCCCAAGTGCCGTAATCAAAAACAACACCTGGAAAGTAAAAATCACTTTTATCTATAAATTTTCGATTTTCTTCTTGAATGAGAACTTGAAGGTCGGCTCCACCCCATGAGTGACCTGAACTTGTGGCATGAAGCAACAATATATCTTTATCGCCGTCATCATCAATATCTGCCAATAAATAATTAACACCCATACTTCTTGAATTAAACCTTCCGGGTTGTAGTTCAATGGCATTATTTAATTTAAAACCTGAGTTCGATCCAAAAACAATTCTATTGTTTTCAGCGCCCTGAAGTTTGCCGCTTAGAAGAATTAGGTCGAGTTTTTCATCATCATCAACAAACTCTAATCCTGCGTCAAAATAAAAGTTCCTTCTTTTGCGGTCAGATGTCTTGGATAAGAAAGATAGGCTTTTATCTAATAATTTTCCGTCTGGAACTTTAGTAAGTTTACCTTTTCCGTCATTTAATAAGAAGTAATGAGGAATATTAAAATTGGCGCCGTTTTGTGTAACAAACAAATCGATATCCCCGTCAGAATCAATATCGCCACTGGTAACGCCATGTGAGAAATCTGATATTTGTGGTAGATTTAAAGTAGCATTTATAAATTTGCCGTTCGGAGCGCTCAAAATAAGTAAATTTTGAGCGCCAGGAAATGGATCATAGTCAGGCCCATGATCGGCAATGAAAATATCATTTATTCCATCACCATTCAAATCTTCAATTATAAAATCTCTGGTTTCGCCAACATAAGGAACTACATCCATTATTGGAGGAAATAATGACAAACCTTCACCGGGTGTGTTTGTTATAAATATTGGTTTAATCTGAGAACCTCTTTTTAGATCCCAATAAGAAATTCCATAAACTATTTCAGGCACGCCATCCCCTGAAAAGTCGCCAGAACCTAGGGGGATGATCATGCTACGCCCAGAGTCACCGGGTTTGCTAAAATCTTTGCTCAAGACCTTAAATTCATCTGCTATTGATTTCGCATACAAACCATCAACCCACTCGATTTGTGTTTGTACTGACGATAGAAAACCACATATACCTCTAGACTGAGCTTCGGTTTGATAACCCTCGTGAGCTGGCTTCTGTTTAAGCCATGCACATATAGAATCATCAGGCCAGTTGTCATACACACCCCCATAAGAGATAGAGGTTAAACCGAGAGATAGGAATAAGAACAGGAGTAGTTTCTTCATAACAATACTGTGCGTCAATTTGCTCCCAAGTATATACCCACTAGACAACAAATACTCGCTGCTTGTTAGCCAAGGCAAGTGTGGAACACTTTAGTTGTTCGTAGGTTGATTCAAAATCCAAATTCCGTTGATGTGTGAGGGAGAGTATAACAATAGTAACAGCGATGTTGGTGAGCCTCCCATCCAATACATGAACTCCAATTGTGAGGCAAGCTGGGACAATGCTCAATTAATAAGAAAGTTTATTCTACCTTTGTAATCCAAAAATCAGTATTGGGTGGGTATTGCTTAAAGAGCACAATTTGGGTTAAATCCAATCAAATCATCTATGCCATCTTTTGCATGATACTTTCTTTTTTGAAGATATAGACGGTCGCGCTCTAGTTCTACACCAGTGACAATCTTCATAAGTGTATCTAGTGCTATTGCCATTTGGTGTGTATGCTTAATGGCATTTTTTGGATCTCCAATCACATTAAGCTGAGTGCCAGTTCCGCTGTACTTTCTGCTTTTAAACTGAGGCCAATTAGTAATTGCCAAGTTTGCTACTTCTGATGCTTTAACTAATTTTTTTTGTAATTTTTCTGGCACTTCTGCGCCCCATAGATCTGCAATATAAACATAACCAAGTGCAATATTTAAACCATAAGAGTGATACCATTGACCCCTATACCCTCTAAATGAATTGTTGTTGATGTAGCCATCTTCATAAAAGAGTCTCTCCATTTCTTTAAATCTATGGTTTATTTCTTCTGCGGCAAGTTTCTTGTTGTTTGTCCAGGATGCGTAAACCAATATAGAGGTACCACCATTAGCCATTTGATAAAAACCTTGAGGTTTTTCTCGAAACTCAATTGGCTTTAGAAACTTTTTGTACATCTTTTTAATATACTGGTCTACAATTTTAAACTCTTGTTTGCTTAATTCATCTTTTAACCATATTGCAGTAATCATGTAGTTTGAAAACACACCTCTTGCAAATTCATATTCGTGAAACCAACAGGGTGAATTACCATTTCCATTTGCCCAGCAACCAGGTTTCTTTTTTACTTCGTAATAACCAATACTGTCATACAAGGTATCTGCTTTAGCCAAATCTATTAACAAGTTTTTTGCAATTTTTATATTGGCTTGGTTGTCATTACCAATTGCGTTGTGTGTTGCTGACATAAACACTTTAATTGGTTCTGTAATATCCTTATGGTTAACAGTCATCGAGGTGCTATGCGCCTCCCAATCAGCATGCCAATCGTAACCAATCAAGCCTTTAACTCTATTGTAATTACGAGAAGAATTAAATTTTGGAGTGCCCGCCATTGCAGGGCAAGATTCAATTTCATTTGTATAAAAGTTACCTGGAAAGTTAATGTCGCTGGCTTTAACACTTCCTTCACAGTTGTATACAAAATAAGTACCATCGGCAGAAAGACCCTTTACTGGATCACTGCCATCAGGACACGACCCCGCATAACTTTGAGCTGATAAGAAGGATAATGCTAGGAGCAAGAATAGTTTCTTCATACTATGATTGTATATCAAATTGGGCTGAAGTCCAAATTGCGTTTGATGTGTGAGGGAGAGTATAACAATAGTAGTGGAGATGCTTATGAGCCTCCCCCACACACCTTATTCCTGGAGATGCGGTTTAGTTGCTGATCGTAAGCGCTTTTCCAATATGCTTTGATTGCTCCAATTCCTTTAGGATCAAGTCCGTGACGTCAGCGCGGGCGATCTTGGAAGTTTTGGCTGGGATATTCTCCCCAAAATCATAAACGCCAGTTCGAGGGGTGTCAACCAGTCCACTAGGTCTTATGATGGTCCAGTCCAACCCGCTTTCTTTAACAGCAGCTTCCTGGGCTTCGTGGTCTACACGGGAGCTTTTCAGCAGCGTGGCAAAGAAGAATTTATTAAACATGGATAAAGTATCCCAACTTTCCCCGACTCCCATTGCTGTGATAACCATAAGTCGTTTGACGTTATTTTGCTGCATGCCAGCAATAATATTGATCGTGCCAATCGTGCGGACTGTAGTTTTCTTTAGGTCACTACCGGCCCCCAAAGTACAAACAGCTGCATCCTGGCCCCTGATGGCCTGGGCGACACTGGCAGGGTCAAAAACATCACCGGTAATTACGTTCAAATTTATATTTTCAATGGTGAGTCGGGCAGGGTCACGCACGAATGCAGTGACCTCATGCCCGCCCTCAAGGGCTTGTTTTACAATTTCGAGGCCTGTTTTGCCTGTGGCGCCAAATACTACGATATTCATTTGATATTCTCCTGATGTAAATTAGTGAAACGATTAAGAAATTGGAGTTTACGCAAACACCGAAGTGCTGAGCAGTAGAAACAAAGATAGTAGTATGGTTTTAAGTTTCATGAACGACAATAGATTACATTGAACTATATCGTAAGACTATACATAACTGACACAAGATATGCTGTTAATTGGAATTGAAAGTTGGTTTCTTGTGTGAGGGAGGGTATAACAATAATCCCAAACATGACTGGATGTGCCCCGTCTAATACTATAAGGGGCTAAATATATCCCATATGCCAACGTGTTTTTCTCCAGACGCTGAGGTGTAAGTACCTTCGCCTTGTCCAGAGCCCTCTACAACAATCCATTCGCCAACGTATTTTCCTCCATCCGCCTTGGTAAGGGTGCCTTGTCCATTTGGCTGACCATTCCTCCATTCACCAACGTATTTAGCGTACTCCCCCCCATCTGCCCAGATCACAGTGCCTTGCCCGTGTCTTTTGCCACCCCTCCATTCGCCAACGTATTTTCTGCCATCATCATAGGTAACAGACGCCTGACAATTGTTATAAAAATAAGTAAATGAAAAATAATACCAAGGACAATCAGGAAGGCTCCAAGCCTTAGCTGTATAAAGTAAAGAAACCATAACCAAGACTAGAAAGAGTGGTTTTTTCATAGCAAGCCCGCTTGTTAATATTGACTCTAGTATATACCCAAAGTACAATAAAGGTCAAACCCCATCTCATATGTGAGGGTTGGGGGCTCATTGTACTTTGGGTTTATACTAAGTTCAAAATGAATTGCACCTTTTATGAGAAGATGATGGACAAATATGAAGTGGCAAAAGATCTCCTATGGTTTCCAGGGGCAAAATCTAGCCATTTTTTCTGGATAACCACTAGCTGTTAACACAAGTGCATATTTTTCCATGATCTCCATAGTTAACTTCTGCCTTTTATCCATAGGTAGCAAATCTAGCTCAGCAGCAATCTCCTTATTTAATGTATCAGATCTCAATACTCTAGCTTCTGGCACATTGCCTTTCATGGTCATATCACACAATATAGCTATCATTTCGTCGTACTTATCAAAAATATCTGGGCGATTACAACCAAATAAGCTTAGAGAAATTAATAAGATTAGGAAGAGTTTCTTCATACTATGATTATATGCCAACTTGAGCTAAAGCTCAGATGTCGTTTGATGTGTGAGGGAGGGCATAACAATTCTAGTGATGAATAGCCTTGTTAGTCTAACTGATTGTCCGATGATAAAATTTTTCTTTTTCGGTCTTCATACTCAGCTTTATCTAAAACACCTTTTTCATGTAGATTATGAAGCTTTAGGAGTGAATCTAAATTACTCTCTTCGCTCTCAGTAGATTTGTTTCTTAAAGAGATAACACCCACTGGTTTTCCCTCAAAGAATCTAAATATAACGACTAAATCATACAATACCCAAATAATAACCACTAATAAAATAAGATAACCAATGGCTACAATTAGAGTGATAAACCCTATTATGCTCAAAATGAGCTGCCACCTACCATATTTGAAATCTCCCATATAGAAGCGGTGCGCCCCAAGGATTCCTAGAAAGAACCAGAGTAAAAGTGCTATTACAATACTTTTGTCTGCAATGTTTAAATCTATTTTTTTTGAAGTCATATTTCAATCCATAATTAGATTTCCAATTAGCCTTGTTGCTTACATAATTAATTTACTTATGAAGACACCATCCTGGGTAACAGACGCCTGACAATTGTTATAAAAATAAGTAACTGAAAAATAATACCAAGGACAATCAGGAAGACTCCAAGCCTTAGCTGTATAAAGTAAAGAAATCACAACCAAGGCCAGAAAGAGTGGTTTCTTCATAGCAATACTGTGCGTCAATTTGCTCTCAAGTATACACCCACTAGACAACAAAGGTCAAACCAGAAGACCACAAATACTCGCTACTTGTTAGCCACGGCAAGTGTGGAGCACTTTAGTTGTTCGTAGGCTGATTCAAAATCGAAATTTCGTTTGATGTGTGAGGGAGAGTATAACAATAGTAGCAGGGGTGTTAGTGAGCCTCTGCCAAATCTGGTTTAACTATTTTGAGTTATTTTTCTCACGTAGCCACAAATACAGACCTGCAAAAATGATGATTGCTGAACCAATAATCATCATTTGATCAACCGTCTCACCCAAAACAAAAGCACCAACCAACAAGCCGAAAAATAAACGCGAGTACCGAAAAGGGCTGACAGCAGATATTTCTCCCGTTCGCATCGCTTTGGTAACCAGTAAAATCGCCACACTGGCAAATACAACCATACCCACCAAATACAGTGTGACCTCCAGTGATGGTATCGAATACCCTTCCTCAAAAGCCATCAAGCCAATGCCGAGAATTATTTGCCCTAAAGTTCCAAAAATAGCGAGTCGCTCACTAGAGATATGATTGCCCACCAAACGCGAACCAAAATCACGCATGACCATACCAACGACTGCCAATATGGCCAGCAAAGAATACGCATCAAAACCGTCAGTACCAGGGCGGATAATCAACAGCACACCGCCAAAGCCCAACAATATGGCGGATAGGCGATGAATGCCCACACGCTCTTTTAAAAACAAAAACGAACACAAGGTCAACAACAGCGGCAATGTTTGCAAAATAACCGCAACAGTTGTAAAGCTGGCATAGGTCAATGCCAAGATGATAAACAAGGTGGCCACCAATTCGCCCGCTGTACGAAATATGACAGGGGCTTCATAGAAAACCGAACTGAAGACAGTCTCACCTTTGCGTGCAAGTAACACCCAAAACATAAACGTCCCACCCACCCCTAAGGCCAAAGTGATTTGGCCGGTAGTAACAAATTCTGAAGCCAGTTTAAGGCACAAATCAGCCAGGGTAAAGCATGCCATGCTGGTAATCATTAAAACAATGCCTAGGCGGTTTGCGGATGAGTGCGAGGCAGGGTCAGTCATCAAGCTGGTTTTTGTGACGGCTGGCTAATCGCATCACCTTTAGTTGGCGCAATGTGTAAAACATTTTAGGAGGTCAAATCTCTCGTGATCAGTGATGAATTACATGCATTATATATAACAAACCCCTTAATAAAAACAGCGCTCTTATAAGCCTCGTTAACTCGCCTGACAACTTAGCTTTCCGTTTAAAATATGATTTGTTGATTAAAAGACAATAATTTAAAAAACCGTATGAGTAATCGAATCCACAATACCAACATTGAAAGCGAGGCTGTTATAACCTCACCAATTGCCTTAAGTGAGCAATTACCATTAAGTGAGCAAGCTAGAAAAAACATCCTTGAAAGTCGTTCCACGGTTAACAACATACTCTCGGGAGAAGATAAGCGACTGATGGTTATCGTTGGGCCTTGTTCGATTCATGACCTTGATGCTGCAAAAGTGTACGCAAAAAAAATACAAACGTTGCAAGAAGAAGTGAAAGACACTCTTTATTTAGTCATGCGCGTTTACTTCGAAAAGCCAAGGACAACGATCGGCTGGAAAGGCTTAATCAGTGATCCGGACATGGATAACTCACTTGACGTAGATAAAGGCCTTTACCAAAGTAGAGAGTTTCTAACTTGGCTCGCTGAGCTAGGTGTGCCTGCAGCAACTGAGGCGCTTAACCCAATTACTCCACAATATTTAGCCGACCTGGTTTCTTGGTGTGCAATTGGTGCAAGGACAACAGAATCTCAAACGCACAGAGAAATGTCTAGCGGCTTGTCGATGGCGGTTGGTTTTAAGAACGGCACCGATGGCAACCTTGACATGGCTATCAACGCCATTCAAGCATGCTCTTCACCACAAAGTTTTTTAGGGATTAACGACCGAGGGCAAATCTCAACCTTTAAAGCCAAGGGAAATAAATCGGCACACGTTATCTTGAGAGGCGGAAAAACACCAAACTACTCTGTGGAAGATATTGCACATTGCGAATCACTGCTAAGGAAAAACAACTTACCTGAAAGAGTGATGGTGGATTGTTCGCATGGCAACTCCAATAAAGACTATCGCCTTCAAGGGCAAGTGGTGAGCGCTATTGGTCAGCAAATTGTTGATGGAAACACATCACTGTTCGGCATTATGATTGAGAGTAACCTTTTTGCTGGCAACCAATCCATCCCAAGTGACTTAAGCCAGATGCAATACGGCGTATCTGTCACTGATGGTTGTATTGACTGGAAGGAAACTGAAAGTGTACTCAGGGGCTTAAGAGAACAAATCTCAAGCAACTAAACAGCTATTCGCTAAACCTTCTGGAAATCGTAGACTGAACCGAGTCGCATGATTTTTGTCAGCTCATCAAGCGCTCTGCAACCTTCTTCGTAAAACCCCGGGTCCGCCAAATCGTCAACAGTGAGCTGATCACGATAATGCACCTCGATCCAAGACCTTAGATCTACATACAAAGAATCATCAAGCACAACGCGTGCCGACATGGAGTTAGCCTCTTGTTTAGATAGTAAAACTCTTAAGCGCAAACACGCAGGCCCGCCACCATTTTTCATGCTTTGTTTGATATCGAAAAAATGCACGCCCATCACAGGGTTGTCGCCCTCAATGATCTTATCAATAACCGACTTTACTCTAGCGCTGTCTGCACACTCTTGCGGTGCAACAATATGCATACCATTGTCAGCATCTCCAATAAGCTGCGAGTTGAACAAATAACTAGAAACCACGTCCTCGATAGGCAAATCCTCATTACTCACCTCATGAATATAAAACTCAGTGGAAAAAGCTGACTTGAGTTTGCCATAGGTTGCCTCTTTGTTCCAAAACGCCATCTCGTGACACATCATAAAGTTGCCATGGCCAACAGCAATCACGTCGTTATGAAACACGCCAGCATCAATAGCGTCGGGGTGTTGTTGTGCAAAGATTGTATTGGAAGCGCTTAATTGGTGATTTCTGGCAATAATAGATGATGCCTCAAGTTTCTGTCTAGCCGGGTAATTGCTTGGTTTCACCGCATTCGATGAATTAGTAAAAGACTCTGCTCCATAAACAAAAAATTCAACACCAGGTCCAGAATGTGTGTCATAAAAGCGCGTATGGTTGGCAGCGCCCTCATCGCCATAAATCATATTTTGAGGTAGTGCTTTATGGTGTGAAAAATATCGTGAATCTGCAAAAATAGCTTGCAAAACAGTGCCTGTGGTTTCATGTTCAAGGCTACGGTGATACATCGCCACCAAGTTTGCTGGAGTGAAATGAACTTTACCATCTTGTGTATCCAAAGATGGTGAGATTGTCGCGGCATTGGCTGTCCACATGCTTGCAGCAGAGCAAGTTTTGGCGAAAATTTGAGGATGCGCTTTTGACGAGTTTCTAATGACTTCAGCATTCGAGCCTGAAAAACCCAGCCGCCTTAAAGCAGGCAAAAATGGTCGCTCTTGCGGGGGAAGAATTGCCTGACCCCAGCCGCCAGTTTGCAAGCCCATTTCTGCCAATGTTTTGGCTTTTTTCAGCCCCTGCAAAGCGGCTTGTTTTGGATTGGACACAGCGGCCTTATTAGAACTAGAGGCCACATTGCCAAAACTGTGCCCGCCGTAGTGATGAGAAAGACCGACTAGGCCATCAAAATTGTATTCAATATAACTCATCGGTTACTTATCCTTTGAAAATCCTTGTGGCAATTGTATCGGCATAACCACCTCGTCAGACTCCACAGAAGCGATTGGGTAGGCGCAATAATCGGGCGCATAAAACGCACTTGGACGATGATTGCCACTTGCACCAATACCGCCAAATGGGGCTGCACCGCTGGCGCCAGTCGTTTGCCTGTTAAAGTTAATAATGCCTGCACGAGAGCGACTTAAATAACGCTCATAGAGCGCTCTGTCATCTGAAATTACTCCCGCGGATAAACCGTATTTTGTATTATTAGCCGTAGCGATAGCGGTGTCGAAATCTTTCACTCGATAAACTTGCAAAAGTGGTGCAAAGACCTCCTCGTCCTCAATATCACTGACATTGGTCACATCAATAATTGCCGGCGTAACTAGAGTGTTAATATTTCTAAGTTGCATCGGCATTAAAAGTGGCTCTGCACCTCGCTTAACCAAGTGATTCACTACTGATAGGTAATGATTTGCAACATCGCTGCTGACCACTGGACCCATATACGGCTCTTGCTCATCACTCCACAAGCCAACTCTAAGCTCTTTTGTCATCTGCACAAGCCTGGCCAGTAGTGCATCTGCTTTCTCATCGCCATCAGGCAAAATGAGGCGTCTTGCACAAGTGCAACGCTGCCCCGAGGTGATAAAGGCAGATTGAATAATGTGATAACAAGCGGCCTCAATATCACTGACATTTGAAACAATAAGAGGGTTATTGCCACCCATCTCAAGCGCTAAATTAACCTCCGG
>Ga0206678_10002925_pt1 | contig 10748 bp, 3 predicted proteins | sample M180m12015metaG_FD_155453 | JGI IMG/M metagenome (GOLD analysis project Ga0206678, IMG submission 155453) | Ammonia-oxidizing marine archaeal communities from Monterey Bay, California, United States - M1 80m 12015 | ecosystem: Environmental > Aquatic > Marine > Intertidal zone | place: USA...
AGTAAGTATGTTTATCTTGGTTAATCTTTGTGTGATAGTACTTAGAGAAACTGCTGTTCAGTGGTACAAACCATCCTACAAATCTCCTTTATATCCTTATATGCAGATTTTTGGAATCATCAGTGGATTAATTCTACTATTTTATTTAGGAATGATGCCTTTAATTGCAATACTAGTTATTTCTCTTATTAGTGTAGTAATATATTATTCATATGGAATAAATTCATCACGTACAGGAGTATTAAAAAGATACGGACACATGCCAGCTTCCTATTTATTATTTGGGAAAAAGAGAAATTACACCCACCTAAAAGAATTAGAAGATAAAGAAAGAGACGAGCTAGTACATGTAAATATTGATAAAGATGCAGGAGTAATTGTTCCTTTATTAGGTAATGAAGTTTCTCCAGAAACCTTAATAGAATTGGGTGCATCATTAAACAATAAAGAAAAAATACAAACCCTTAATATTACTGAAGTTCCTGATCAAACATCATTGGATATTTTTAGAGAGAAAAGACCTAAAACAAAATCCTTAGAACGTATGGTGAAAACTTTAAGTAACCGCATGAAATTAAAGATTAATTTTGAGTCCATTGCTACCCATAAACTTTCAGAAACTATGCAGGCTTTAAGTGAAATAACTAATATTGATTGGCTAGTATTAGGTTGGAATGGAAGAGCTTATAATGGTATCTTTTTCAACAACCCTATTGGTTGGATTGTAAGCAATATCAATTCCAATTTTGCCCTATTTAAGTGCAATGGGGTTATGCGTTTTAACAAAGTACTATTGGCTATTCGCCCAAACAGTAGAGATACAGTAAAACTCATTGAAACAACTAATAAATTATGTAAGTACTACAATGCTGAATTTACACTTTTGCATATAGTTAATGCTAATATGACTAGTGAAGAAATAAATAATATTAAGCAGAAAGCAAATGATTTACTCAAGGGTACTAAAGGAAGCTTACTGCTTGTGCCATCAGAAAATCCAATAGATACTGTTTCTGACTTAACAGCTGAACACGATTTATTGGTTATTGGTACACCTAGAAAGGATACTTGGGCAACTATGCTATTTGGTACTGGTAAGGATAAATTTGCAGTAAACTCAGCCTGTTCAGTACTTAGGCTTACTTTAAAGGATTAATTATTCTAGAGTAATCCTTTTCTCAACCGTTCCATCACTGTACCTATAAAATAAAGGCACATTATTTGTGAAATTTATTACTTGCCCAAGTACATTCGTGATTTCAACTAATTTCTTTACACTATTTTCTTCTTCAATAGCACTTGCGAAATCAACTATAAAATATACAGTATCAGTTGTGCAATCTGAAGCATCAGTAGCAATAAAATAGTATTGCCCATTCAAGGTAGGGTTTATTGTTAATGCCCCTCCATTATTGTTAATAGAAGTAAGGATGAGTCCATTTGGCCCAAAAACTTCATATACATAAGGTTGTGTCCCTCCATTTGCACTTACATTTAATTGCACTCCGTTAGCTGTAATATTTCCAACAGGATCTGAAATAATTAAATCAGTTATAATAATACTATCACATAAATTTGTAGTCAATAAACTATCGTAATAGATTCCAGTAGCTGTATAGGTATTGCTTCCAATTGTAACACTATCCACCCCGCACAAATGAATGCTATTTGTAAGGCTATAATTTGGCAATACTAAAATGGACGTAAATACAGTGCTATCACAACCATTGCTAGCCAAAAATACATCTGTATAAATTCCTGCTGAAGTATAAACTGACTGCCCCACACTAGCACTCTCGCCATTACAAATGCTAAAGCTTTGGTTGTAAGTAACATCAGGAAGTACAATTATAGTAGTTGTAACTGTACTATCACATCCATTTTGCGAAAGTAGCACATCAGTATAAGTTCCATTTTGATTGTAATAATTACTTCCTATTTGAATTCCATCATCAGGACAAATACTGAAAGTTTGATTAACAGTGATAATTTGTTTAACAAACAAATAAGTAGTAATTGTACTATCACAAGCTGTACTTGAAGTTAAGATATCAGTATACACTCCAGATTGATTATAGAGATTTAGACCTACCGCAATGCTTTGTCCATCACAGATAGTATCATAATTGCTAATGGCTATATTAGGATTTACTATTAGGTTTGTATTGACAATACTATCACAACCAAAAGTAGTTTGTAGTGTATCACTGTAATTTCCTGATGAGGTATATACTGAATTTCCAACCATATAAATAGTATTATCACAAATACTTACAGTTTGATTTGTAACAATATTGAAGGTGTTACAAGGAGGGTATAATGAGGCGTCCTGTATAGTCATTACTCCATTATTAAATAGTACCGTTATAGTATCAGAAGTGTAGCCTGTTGCTGAAAAAACCAATTGATAAATCCCAGAATTTACAATAGCTGATTGATAATATCCTAGTAAGTTAGCGCTTTCAGTAGTGGTAGTTGTTAATATTTCCATGCTAGCATTTGCAATAGGGAAACCCGTAATCCCATCATAAATATTTCCTTGTAAATAGCAGGCTTGCTGAAAATCTCTTCCATAAATCAACAGCCTTCCTTGTCCGCTACTACTGTTAATATCGGATGAAATTATATTTCCTGATGGTAAATAAGGATAAGTTCCCCAGCAACCATCAAAGCCATTTCCACTACCAGCATAAGAATCATAGTAGCCAACTTGTATCATGTAATTAGGATGGGTAATATCGTGTACTGTAGTTCCATCACGATAATAGGAAGTAATTAAAAAATTACCATCAACAAAAGTATTATGCGGTATACTATTACTGCCAGGATTCGATTGAATTCTATCCACTTCCTGTATGTTGTTTAGATTACTAATATCGAATGCTCCCAAATAAGCATCTGACTGCTCATCAGTAGTAAACACATAATTACCATCATCACTTACCCAAGCATTATGCGTAAAGGCATTAGGGGTTGTTTGTGAACCTAAACTCACTGGATTAGTCTTATCACTTACATCAACAATAAATACTTTTCCTGCATAAATACAACCTGCATACATTGTATCTCCTCTTACCATAGCATCATGTATGTACTGCTCATTCCATTGTCCTAAATGAGTAGGGCTTGTTGGGTTAGTAGCAACATTCAAAAATATAGCACCATTTGCAGGTGCAGGATAACCTGCTGGATTAGAAGCTCCAAAAATATAAGCTACTCCATTCTCATCAATATATATATCATGTGCTGCTTCCCAGTGTAAGGTAATTCCTGTTATAGGATTTGGGAAATCTTTTACATGCCAAAAAGTACCTCCTGTCATATCAGTCAAATCAATAATTAAAAGCCCAGCATCCGATTCTGTGGTGACATAAGCGTAATTACCATAGGTTTTTATATCTCTCCAAATAGAGTAAATATCTGAAATAAAAAACTCCTCAAAAGGTGATGTAGGGTTTGTAACATTCACACAAGAAACTCCATTTCTGAGCCCTACGATAGCAAATTCATTTCCAGTACTATCTACCCAGCCCCAAATATCATTCCCCTTTGTTGTGGGGTAATCGTAAGTTCCTAATAAATTCATATTCCAACTGCTTTGTGCACTTGAAAGAAAAGGAAGTAGTAATGCAAAAAATAGCAATCGTTTCATTTTATACTTGTTTTGGAGTTAATTTATAAATAAGAGCAATATGCAAAAATACAAAAAGCTCTAAAAATAAAATATAATAAGGCCAGTCCCCTATTAATAAAGGATTATCAACTAATGGTTTTGCTTTTAAATACATATAATTAGTATCGATTATAAAGTTTAGTGGAAATACAAATATCACTCCTATTTGCACTCTTAAAAAGGTTTTCCACCATGAAGAAATTCTTAAGCGCATTCCAACAGCAATTGTTAAATAAAGAGGAACAAGCATTAAAAAAATATGCACAAAATAATATTCAAATACGTACCAATTACTCAAACCCATGGAAAGCTCAGGAGTAAGAATAGAATGTAAACCTGAAGGCATAGCTACTAGTATTGCCCATTCATATAACCATTGTTTTTTGGTATATAAAACAAGAATGCAAATGAAAAAAGAAATTGTACAAAGATGCAATGGTAAAAAATCCTGAATAGTCCACTCTCCCGCTTTTATTGCAAGTATAATAGTGATTAAATAAACCAAAGCAGCAATTATACTTAGTGTTTTTGAAAATTTATTTTTCAGATTTACTGCTGCTCTTTTAAAAGTAAATGGGATAATAAGAACACTTAAAACAGCTATAGAAATACCATTCCACCAAAGGCTAGTTAAAGGTTCAATTATTGCATGAATAGGCATATACTTATCTTAAAATTAATTTTTCATTTATTATACCATGAATTGCTTTTATCCTTATTAAATAGACTGACTTAGCATAATCTTTAAGGTTTAATTGCTTTTGATAGATTCCTGAAAACTGTATTAATTCCTCTTCAAATATAACTTCACTCAATACATTAAGCATACTAATTGTAAAGTCACCATTTTCAATACTTTCAAAACTTATTTTAACTAAACCATCAGTTGGATTTGGAAATATAGTTAAGCCATTTATACTATTATTTTCTTCAACTCCACTAATACCATCAATTACAAAATAAGCAGTATCACTTATACAATCATAGGCATCAGTTACTAATAACCAAAAAGTTCCATAAGTTAGTGGGGTAATTACTGATGTTGTTTCTCCAGTATTCCATAAATAAGAATAAGGTACTATTCCATTTGTCACATTCGCATATAGATTATTATTTTGAGTATAAATCTGAGTAGCTACATCAGAAAATGAAATATGTGTAGTAATAATACTGTCACAAGTATTTAATATCTGCAAGGTATCGTTATAGGTACCAGCTGTATTGTATGTGTTATTTCCTATTTGATAGCTTTCATCTTCACACAATACAATATGCTGAATATTATAATGATAAGGCGTTACGGCTAAGTAGGTGTTAATTATGCTATCGCAATTATTTACTGTCTGTAATGTATCATAATACAATCCTGGAGAAATATAGGAACTATTTCCTATTTGATAAACCTCTCCTTGACAAATAGTTGCTTGATTAATAAATGTTCCTCCACTTGTAACTTCAAGGTTAATAACGGTAATACTATCACAACCTACGGTAGTTGTAAAGTAGTTATTGTATATTCCTGACTGACTATAGTAGTTATTTCCAATGAAGACACTATCTCCATTACAAATTGTATAATTCAATGTATCTTGGTAACTATTTAATACTGATAAATCAGTAGTTATTATACTGTCACAGCTACCAAAGCTAATGGTATCAATATATATACCAGGAGTACTGTATGAACTACTACCAACTTGAAAAATAGCACCTTCACAAATACTAACTTGTTGATTATAAGTAGCATTTTGATCTACCGTAAGCTGTGTGTTTAGAATACTATCACAACCTGAATTAGTTGTAAATGTATCAGTATAATTACCTGTTATTGAATAATAATCTCCTCCAATCAAAATACTATCACCACTACAAATTGAAATAGATTGAGTACTATTAAAACTGTTATTTATTACAGCATCAACTGTTGCTACTGCCGAAATACAAGGATCAACTTGTACCTCCCAATCATAAAAGAAATAGTAGTACCCTGCTGAAGCATCAGTACCAGTTATAGCTACTACATCACTTATAATATAAGGAAATACTGCACCTGAACTTGTTCTGTATAAATCAGCATTTGCTGCACTAACTCCCAATTGCATATTACTTTGTATTGGTAAAACAAAATTCAGATTTACTCTAAACCCGTTAGGCGAAAAAGGAATATAGACTGTAGTATCACTAAGCACAGCATTACTACTATTCCTAAGTTCAATAGTTCTGTACCCATCAGAACCTGCATACACAAGTACCGACTTTAAAGTAGATAGTTTATAATTATCAAATATTAAATACCTATCCCCCTGAAAGTAACTACCTGCGCCAAAATTATTATCAATAGGTCCTCCGTTAAGTATAGGAAAATCATAAGTTGACTGTGCATAATAATTGGTAGAACTACTTAATACAGGAGTAGTAAAGGAATTTCCTGTAGCTAGTAAATTTGTTGCTGAAACATCAGCATACCAGTTAACTATTCCGTTAGCCGCTAAGGCATTCAAAGTAAGTGAGCTATTCCCACAAGCAGATGCTCCTGTAGTTTGTAAATTCAAGTCAATAATACTGAGGTGGTTTATCAATGTTAATGAGTCACTCCCGTATTGGTTGGCAGTAGTTAGCTTTATCGTATAGCTACCACTATTCAAGTAAGTATGCGTAGGATTTTGTACAGTTGAAGTATTTCCATCTCCAAAATCCCAAAGCCATGCACTAGGTCCGTTAGATGATAAATCAGTGAAATTAATGATTGTATTACAACTTATGGTATCACTCAAAACAAAATTAGTTATTGGGGCTGTAGTTGGAAATACACAAGTCCAGTTTGCCTCAAAACCTGTGCCATTCACCGCTTGATCGGCATGCAGATAAACTGTTAAAGCACTACCACTTGAAACAAGCGTTCCTGGGCTACCAGTAAGGATATTACAATACTGCCCTAATGAATTTGCTGAAGTATCAGTGCCATCAAATATTTCTATATAATCCCAATTACAATTGGTTGTTGATGAAGGTGCTTCAATATCAAAACTCGTAAAATTCAAAGTAATTTGACTACTCCCTTGAGGAGCTATTGTTATCCAACTATTATTATTGTCATAATAGTTTCCATTAGGACCTCCTACATCATACAATGTACCGTTACAGGCCGTTTGTGTAACACCTGCTCCTGATGGAGGTAAAGTGATAATACAAGGATTATTTACATCAATACTTATAATTGCTTGTTGTATAATACTATCAACCCCTAACGGACCACTAGCAATTAAAGTAACTGTAAATATACCATAGCTAGTATAGGTATGAATTGGGTTAGTTGCAGTACTTGTATTTCCATCTCCGAAATCCCATGAATAAGCATTGGAATAATAAGAGTTATTAAAAAAACTAACATCAGAAGGAATATTACAAAATACAGAATCGCTATACGAGAAATTGGCAATTGGCGGGGAGGTGATCTGCAAATCAATATTCCATAAGCCCCTACCATAAGTAGCTGCAATTAATTTATTGGATTGATATTGAATTTCCAATTCATTTACAATAACATTTGGTAAACTATTATTGTTAAACATGTTCCAATCTGTTAAGGTTGAATCGGTAGTAAATACACCTAAATCAGTACCAATATATAGGTTTTCCAAATTACTACTTTCATCTAATACAATACAATTAATAGGTATATTTGGTAGCGTTCCTGAAATATTTATCCATGTATTTCCTCCGTCAATTGTTTTATATACTTTTTCACCAGAAGTATATCCCGATAAAGTAACCCAAACTTTATTAGCATCAGTAGGATGAACAATAATATAGCTAATCGTTTTATAGGGCAAATTGTTATTTATATTACTCCAAGACCCACCCCCATTTGTAGTGGTAAATATATTTGAACCATCCGAAAAATAGATAACATTACTATTCGATTTTGAAATTCCTATTTCATCAATTTTACCACCATTGGTTTGATTATTTGTTATTGTAGTCCAATTACTACCTCCATCAGTTGATTTTTCTAATTCATCATAGCCTACATATATAGTATTTGGATCGCTTCTATCTAATATATAAGGTGTTTCCCACGCTCCATTACCGCTAGAAATCGTTGAAAAACTATTACCTCCATTGGTAGATTTACGAATATCTCCATAATACAAAGCGCCATACATAATATTAGCATTTGTATAGTCAATAATACATTCCATTCCATCACCACCAATTACAGCATCCCAGTTAGTAGCCGTTTTTAAAAATGTTCCATTGTCCTGAGCCCCAGTAATTACCTTGTCCTGTACAGTTTGAGAAACACCCAAACTATAAAACTGTGTAATTTCTAATCCATCAGAAATATCAGTCCAATTATTACCATTATCAGTAGAATAATAAAGTCCTCCATCATTCCCAGAATACACAAAATTATTGAGCGGATTATATTTTAACATATGCTCATCAGCATGCATATAAGTTGCTCCACCTCCACCGTACCAATGCGTATTTATATTCCAGCTCTGTCCTCCATTAGTAGATTTCCAACAATTTACTCCCCCAACAAATAAAGTATTTTCATCCTGAGGAGAAACTTCAAAAGCTAAATCATACCAAGCTTGCCCATCAGAATCAGAACCAGTAGTTGACCAACCTAATAAGTTAGGACTATTGGCTTGTAGTGTCCAGGTTAGTCCTTCATTAGTTGATTTATAAACGCCATAAAATCCGTTATTATTTCCACCAAATAAAGCATATACTACTGAAGGGTTATCAGTAGTAACCGCTACACACGCTCTTACTACATCCGATTGTGAAGGTAAACCTGTTCCTGCTTGATTCCATGTAATTCCATTATCAGAAGATTTGTAAACGGAAGTAGAACCTTTAGAACCTCCATAGATTATATTGGAGTTGGTAGGGTGAAATTCCATGCTTGTTATGCTAATAGAAAAAGTATTTACAAAAGTATTACCACCATCAACTGAACGGTAGATTCCATTACTTGTAGAAACTATCAATACATTAGGGTTATTTGGATCAATTAACACCCTATTTCCTTTGTAATATTGAGTTACATTAAAGGATAAACCTGTCGTTTGCCAAGTTGTTCCTCCGTCAAAGGATTTTAATAAGCCGTATGCATAAGTATCTCCACCATCTCTATCACCCGTAATAATATAGATAGTATCAGGATTTGTTGGGTGTATTACAATATCTGATACACCAAGGTTAGCTAAAAAATCGGTAGAAGTTTGCCAAGTTTGCCCTCCATTTACTGATTTCCAAAACCCTCCTGCAGGAGCACCTACATAAATAGTATTAGCATCTGTTGGGTGAAAAGCAATTGTATTTACCCTTCCTATCCCTCTTTTTGAACCATCCGATTGCAATGGAACGTTACTTGGCCCTACTTGTGTCCAAACATTAGGAGGTAACACATTAAACTGATTATTTGCTTCCTGCAAATTATTATATTCTTCCAATAACAATTCAGGATGCTGCACTCCATCAGGAAAAACCCTTTGTTCTATAAAGTTTTCCCATCTTTTAAACTGCTTCCAGCCCTTTCCTTTTTCTATTGTTTTGTTCTCCCAATAAGCATTAAACTCTTCCTGAACTTCATAAAAATTCTCATTCGGATCTTGCATTTTATCAATCCAATTTTGAGCCAGTAAAAATTGAGGAACTATAAGAAAAATTAATAGTTTTTTCATTTGTGTATTTTTTACAAATTTAAAGATAATTTATATTCAAAAAATAACAAAGGTATATTTTTGTTTTATTCTTATGTACTCACGCAAATACTAGTAATACTATTCAACAACTATCCTCTTTTCAACTACCCCATCATTATAAATGTAGAATAAAGTGGTTTTATCAATCACTTTATTTGGGTTTATCTCTCTACCCAACAAGTCTGTAATTTTTAACAAAGTACGCTCTATTACTTCAGGGTTAGCTAATCGTATTACTGCTGGCTGTGTCCATAATATAGGGCTAGTCCATAACAAAGAACGATAAGCGCCACCTGATGGATTGCACCAAGTTCTAGCTTGAGCTCTGTAACTTGTTCCTGGCGTTAAGCCATTCTTGTTTTTTGTAAGGGCTGGATAGTTTACTCCAAAACCTCCTACATTGAACCAAGTACTTCCTGCTACATCTATCCTTGCTTTAATCCTAACAAAAGAATATGAAGTTGTAGTATCCCAAGTAAAAGTAGCCTTACTTGTTGTTGGTGTACTTACTTGTAAGTTTGTAATATTGGGGCATTCTCCTAAAGTAGTGAAATTATGTAAAGTTGTCCAGACACTATTACCTCCTCCACAATACCATGCTTTCATTTGATATTCGTATGTAGTATTAGGGTTTAAGTTTAACAATAATTTATCTGTTTTATTCGTGCCAAAAGTACAACTTCCTACAGGCGCACCCATAGTTTTACTTATCCAAGAACTTACACCTACTGCTCTATATTTTATACGGTATTGGTCAACTGTACAGGAAATTGAATTCATATTATCCCAATTGACAGTGGCTCTATCTTGTATAATATTTGTAGCGTTTAAATTTGTAGGAGCATCTTCATTACAAATATAAGTACAACTAGTATCGTCTACAGTAGCTAAAGTATCATAGTTCAAAGCCAAGCTATCCGTACATCCCCAAACTGGCGGGTGGTGTGCAATAATCACTCCCTTCATACCATAAGCAGCATGTGGGCTACATACATAATAAAAAGTATGGCAATCATCCGGTATATACATTCCTGTTGTTCCATACCCAAAACTAAAACCTCCTGCAATTGGAGTATTTCCACCTGCTACCCAAGCACTATCCGTTACCTCTACTGCATTATGATATCCTCCTAAAATAAAATTAATGGTATCCCCTACATCACAAATAATAGTGTCAGGAGAAAAACTCATACCTACTGTTGTTATTGTATAAGAAGTAAAATCACAAGTTCCATCATCTACTGTTGCAGTACTATCAAAATTTATTGCAGAAGCGTCCGTGCACCCATATACTGGAGGTAATCCTGCCTGAATGGCTGCATTCAATAATCCTTCTATTGTACTGTAACTACTGT
>Ga0206678_10002926_pt1 | contig 10747 bp, 6 predicted proteins | sample M180m12015metaG_FD_155453 | JGI IMG/M metagenome (GOLD analysis project Ga0206678, IMG submission 155453) | Ammonia-oxidizing marine archaeal communities from Monterey Bay, California, United States - M1 80m 12015 | ecosystem: Environmental > Aquatic > Marine > Intertidal zone | place: USA...
ACAAGAGCATAGCCAAATTAGCGATTATTTTGTAAAAAGCGACTGATTCTATCAAATGCCTCATTCAATATTTCCACATTTGGCAGATAGACAATTCGGAAATGACCTTTGCCTAACTCTGCTGAAAATCCGCTTCCATGTACTACCAATACATGCTCTTGTTGTAGTAAATCAAGGACAAATTGCTTATCATTTTGAGCCCATTTTTCATCTGTTAATTTCACAAACATATAGAACGCTCCTCCTGGAGATTGTACCTCTAAACCATCTATTGCACTGATTCTCTCAATGCAAAGGTCACGTTGGGCAATCACTTTCTGCCTATATCCATTCATCCAAGTTCTGTCACTAGTTAAGCCAGCAAGATAACCCAATTGAGCTGGTGTTGATGCGCATAGCCTTGAACGAAGCATACGTTCAATACCATCTCTTACCAAATTCATTCTTCCAGTTGGGTCATGAATTGCCATGTATCCAATCCTCCAACCGGGAGCATAGTATACCTTAGAGACTCCATTCAATGAAAAGACGGGGACTTTATTCGAGCGACTAGCCACACTTACTTGCTGACCGGTGAAATCTAATCCATCGTAAATTTCATCAGCAATTACCATACAATTTGGCCACTTTGATGCAATTGATAATAATCGGTCAACCTCATCTTCTGTGGCAACATTCCCACATGGATTATTTGGATTTATTATCACCAATAATCGCACCGATTCACTCATTTTTGATTCAATATCATCAAAATCAATCTTCCAACCATCATCCGGTTTCAACCGATATTCAACTGTTTCAGCACCATAACCTTGCGGGTATGCCATGTATGGGGGATAGTGAGGGCCTGGTGCTAATACTACATCACCTTCTGACAATGTAGCTGCGAATATTATCTGAAGTGCTTCAGTAACTCCGTGACAAACATAGACATCATCTGCTGTAGCATTCCACCCTTTGTTACATTCATCTTCCGCAATAGCATTCCTTAACTCAGGCAATCCATATGAAGGTGAATAGCCATTTCTACCTTCTTTCAATGCGTTCACATATGCATCAACCATATGTTCTGGTGTTGGTAAACCAGGATATGCAATCGGGTCACCAATATTCAATTTGAGAATCTCATGACCTTGTGCTTCAAGTGCTGTCGCTGGAACTACAACATCGCGAATAGCATATTCAATATTTGAAGCACGGGCGGTAACAGGTATCTGATTTTCACTCATGACATTCCCCCTATGAACAACCAACTATCAAACTTAACCTACAAATCATCTCTAGACATTCCAACCATATCTAATATTACATCAAAATGGATTTCTTCTACAGGTTGAACAGAAAGGCGCTGCCCTTTTCGGATCAATAGCATACCATCGCAACGCTCATTTTCTCTTATTGAACCAAGTGGAATAATGTTTGGTAATTCACACACAGGTTCAATGTCTACCATTATCCATCGTGGTTTTTCTTCAGAAGACTTCTCGTCAAAATATTTGCTATTTCTATCCCACGAAGTATGGTCGGGATAACCTTCCGCGCATACCTTTGCAATCCCTGCAACATGGGGTGGTTTGGTATTAGAATGGTAGAATAATACAAAGTCACCAACCTTCATATCATCACGCATAATATTTCTTGCTTGATAATTCCTGACTCCATCCCAATGGGTCGAACCATCCGCCACAAGTTGTGAATATGGATATACATCGGGCTCTGATTTCATCAGCCAATAGTTTGCCATGAAACCATTGACATGGTGCTACTCTATGACCATTGCTCGCATTAGTGAAGAATTATCACCAAGAATCAACGACATCATCGACTAATGCTGCATCAAGAACATCGATTTCATTTCTCTTCCCAATAGCACCTAATCCCAATTTCTTAGCCATACCAGATGGCCCTCCAACAGCACCGATACCCATTTTTTCTAAAGTTACGAAAATTGCTGGAAGTAGAATTAGCGCAGAGGCTGCTGCAACCCAAAGCAAGATAATAATGACGTCAATGAAAGGTTGAATTTCGGGTATGGGTATACTCTTTGCGGTGAAAAGTCCAAGTGAGGTTACAGTAGCAGCTTCAAATAACGACATTCCAGTGCCGATTGCAGCAGATTTTATCGCTGGTATTCCACCACCTAATTCCTTTATTCTGTTGGCTATGTGAATTGAAAAGTCAACCCCTACTCCTACTAAAATCGAACCTATCATCACTGTTACTAGAGATAAAGGCACATTCAATTGCCACATGAAGAGCCATTGTAAGGCAACTGTCGCAATAACAGGTGAAGTTGTCCAAAATGAATATCGTATATCTCTGAAAACAATTGCAAGTGTAATGAGTGTTAGAATAATAGCAAAGCCCAATGAAGTCCACTGTGAACCGACAATCAACTCATTTACTTCAATCACAGTTGCAGCAACACCAGTCAAATCTTCTGCAGTTTCTCCATGCCCGCCTCTAAATGATTCAGCATGCATGTTCACCTGATCAACATATTTGGATGTCTCAGCAACTGGAACGAAGGGCATATCAACGAATATTAATGTTCTATCAAAATCTTTATTGACGAAAATTTCTCTAGTTTCTTGTGTTATTGATGCATAAAATACATCCAGCAAGAATATCTGACTTTGTTTTGTCCCAGGGAGCCCATAATCTTCAGGAGTCATCAACAAATCCCAAAACGAAGCATCCGCTGTCACATCCCTATCCAATATCACTTGGGCTGTTTGTTTGATATCATCGGGCAGGGGCGTATTGTCGATAAAATCATATAATTGTGAGCCAGAAACTGCCACCTCAATACCCGTAGATTTCATCAAGAACACAATTGATACCGCAGATGTATTTTCTACGCCATTTATTTTCCCCTCCAGTACATCAATAATATCTAAATTGCTTGCAGGGTCATCATTTGCGGGATCCCCATCATTGATATCGCCACTGATATTTGCATGGATTAGTATCATTCCAATTTGGCCGGCCTCAAATTCATTACTGTATTGTATCATTTTTTTAACTGAGGGTTCGTCTTGAGGAGCCATGCCTAACAAATTAATATTCTCTTGCACATTTTCCCGACCAATCGTTGATGAAAACAAGATTAGAATGAGGAATATAGCAATTACTGGGCCATTATATTTAACAGGAACTTCAACCAACTTTTCAAACACCTTTATCGGTGGATGTGTTGGTTTTCTTAAATCTAAAATCAATGTGAGATTGGGCACCATAAACATTGTCAAAATATACACTGCTACGATACCACCGGATAGTGCGATTCCAACCGTTTGAATTGGTGCCATAGGTGTGAATACTAATGATATAAAACCAATAACTGTTGTTACTGCTGACAAAAATACAGCTTTTCCAGTAGAACTCAGAGATGCCTTGATTTTTTCGTGCTTTGTTCCACCTTCTTCGGCATAGCGATTGGTGATATGCAGTCCATATGATACGCCCAGGGCAAGTAAAATTGGCCCAACAATAATTACCGTCATCGTCACCTCATAGTTGGTAAACCCAATTATCCCCAACGTCCAAAATACTGCGCATAGAGTCGGAAGACCTGCAATAATTACCACTTTTATTCCTTGTAGCGGACGTATTCCATTCAACCCAGTTTGAAGTACATCTGAGTGAAATACGAATAATCCCAACGCTACTAAAACACAGGCCACTGGAAATATTTCCCAGAATAAGACGAATGAAAACTCGGTTACTGCATTGGTTATTGGAACGGCTCCAGTGAGAGTCATCTTCAGATTAAAAGAATGTACATTTCGTTGTATTTGCTCTTCTGTTCGCTCACCCCATATGCAAAGACCTTCCTCAGGAACTGGTTCACCTTGCTGATCAAATACACAGGGCCTCTCTTGAACGGATATATTATCAAGAGTTCTCTGTGTGCTCTCAATAATATCCTTTGCAGTACTCCCTTCTTCATCTGATACCGCTACCGCAACGGCCATTATTGCCCTATCAAGTATGCCATTAGGCCCATTTCCCTTTTCGGCACCCTTTACATCTCTGGCTAGTTTATCCAAACCGGGAGATGGACTGCCATCATCTTCATACATTTCCTGTACAATCAAGTCAATTGTTTCCTGAGATGGAATCTCATATCCACCGCCAAATTGTGCATCGGTTAGGGCAAGTTGGTCGTTTATCATTCCAGCTGCTACCGCACTAGCACAATCCTCTTGCCCAGACAAACATCCTAATTGCCCTAATTCCGTTACGAATGCCTCTCTCACTCTAGGTGCACTCGAGTTTACTTCTTTGAGGACTGTTGAGAGTGACAAAATATAGATTACATTATCATCTACTGAATTAGAAACATGCGGATTCAATACCTTCTCGACATAGTCTATCTCTTGTAATATTCTTCTATCGGTAATATTTCTATCCGTATCGTCTCCTAATTCAATATATACAACCATCACATTTGTGGTCCAATCTTCTTCTATCAGTTTGATAAGTTCTCCAACAGGACTCCCTTCAGGAAGATATACCTCCATATCACCATTGACATTCAGTGCGGGTTTGTTCTTGTCATCATCAAATTTCGTACCATCAAGGAATCCCGACTGTGTGACGAAAAAACTTGTGATGAGAAGAAAAATTAAAACTGTTGCAATTGGGAATTTTGTTATCGCCCCGGTTGCACCGTGTTTTTGCCATTCTCTCTTGAAGCGCTCAGGTGCATCTAAAACTGCATCAAATGCATCTTTGGCATCGAAATCTTTGACCTTTTGACCTAAGTCTGATGCCCCCGTTTGGAATTTACTTTTGCTATAATCTGCAATCGCCCCCATTCGGTTACTAACGGAGGTTTCGTCGCCACTAATTTTGTCCTTTGACATATTTGCAACCCCCTAATATTTTTGCTGTGACACAAAGCCCTTGAAAGGTATGCCTATTGATGTTCGTCAATAATGCCATTTTGCGAGTGTTTTCCTGTTGCCGATTCGGTCTCATTTCACTAGATTATAGGGAGAGGTTCAAAGGTGATATGTCAGAGCGCCCCATGGAGTCGCACTGTTAACGTGTGTGGAGCCGAGGTGAGGCAAATGCCAGCCCCAACATTACCAGAAAAAAGATGGTCGATTGACCTAGAAAAGAAAATTCAAGAGGCTCATTCACAAGATGAGCACGAATATACTCAGAGATATGGCTTCAATCCAAGCAGTGGCAAGGAAATATTTGTCATTGATACACCTCCACCATATCCATCTGGAACTTGGCACATCGGTGCAGTTGCTCAGTATTCAATGATAGATGTTATCGCACGTTCACAACGCCTACTTGGAAAAGAGGTATATTTTCCTTGGGGAGTTGACCGTAATGGAATTAATATTGAATTCGTAGTCGAACGCAATACAAAGAGAAAGATGAAAACTTATGATAGAGATGAATTCCTTTTATTGTGTAAAGAAACTATTGAGGAATTTACTCAAGCAATGCGAAATACTGCTAAAAGAGTGGGATTGTCTTGCGATTTCAGCAAAGAATACCTCACCGATTCTCCTGAATACCGACAAGTTACTCAGGCGATTTTTGTTGAACTATTCAAGAAGGGAGAAATTGTTGAAGACTTGAGACCAAATATTTACGACCCTGTAGAGGGAACTACAATTGCGGATGCTGAGGTTGAACGATTAACTAGAAGGACCAAGTTGATTGATATTAAGTGGTATACTGATGATGGAGTTGAAGTAATAATTTCAACAACTAGACCAGAATTAATTTGTGCATGTGGAGTGGTAGTTGTACATCCAGATGATGAGCGATATAGAGACTTAATTGGTAAGAGAATTAAACTGCCAATTCCAGTTAATGGAAGAGAAACAAGTGTTGAAATCAAAACTCATGCATCGGTGAAATCCGACTTTGGCTCAGGCGTACTTATGGTATGTTCATTTGGTGATCAAAACGATGTTTCTGTGTTTAGAGAAATGGGATTAACCCCGTTTAGAGCAATTGATTTAGATGGATGTATGACTGATATTGCTGGTCCTTGGGCTGGAAGTAAAGTGCTGGATGCTCGTAAAGCAGTTACTGAATACTTGGAAGAAAATGGAAAAATCCATGAAATTGTTGAGCGAGACCAAGAAATACCTGTTTCAGAGAGAGGAAAAAACCCTGTGGAAATAATTCTTCTAAAAGAGTGGTATGTTCGTCAAACTCATATTCAAGATAAGATGAAGGAACATATTGAAGAAATTGAATTTCATCCAGCGAGAAATAAACAATTCTTGATAGATTGGATGGACAATATAAGCATAGATTGGCCAATCTCTCGCCGAAGATGGTATCACACAGAAATTCCAATTTGGTATTCTGAAGATGAAACTAAAGTTATTGTCCCTCCAAGTGGAACATATGTCCAACCTTGGAAAGATTCTCCACCAAGTGGCAGTAGAGTTTTAGATAGAGAAACCCGTGAAGATTTAGGTTCATTTGAAGACTTGGAAGATAATGTTGGCAAGATTAGCGGGGAGGAAAAAGTATTCGATACATGGATGGATTCTTCCAATTCTAACCTATTTGTTAGTGGATATCTCAACCATCCTGAAATATTTGAGAAGGCTTTTCCAACGGCTTTGCGTCCTCAAGGAAAAGAAATCGTTAGAACATGGCTGTACTATACTTTGTTAAAATCAACATTGTTGTTGAATAAGCCAGGTTTTAAGCATGTTTGGATTGATGGGTTGGGAATGGACCCATGGGGCCGAAAAATGAGTAAATCTCTAGGTAATGGTATTGATGCGGATTCAGTTCTTGAATGTGGAGCGGGTGGAAAAACTGGTTCTTGGAAGGTTAAAGGTCCGGAGAAAACGGTAAGTTTGAGAGCTAATAAAATTGGTTCAGAATGTTTCCGTTTGTGGAAGGCATGTGATGCTCAAGTTGGTGATGACTTTCACATTAATCCAGAAGAAATTGAAAAGAAATATTTTGGAGTGTTAACAAAAATATTCAATGTTTCTAGATTTGCTTCTATGTTCCCTTGCCCTGAAGATTTAGAAACAACTCCTAACGATTTAGCAGTTGAAGATAAATGGATTATTGCAGAGTTCCAAAGCACAATGGCAATTGTGGAAAATGCGTGGAGAGACCTCGACATTTATACTGCAACTCAAGCATTGAAATCTTTCGCTACAGGAGTACTGCCAAGTCACTGGTTAGAGATGGTAAAGACTAGATTATATGATGAGGATAAAGCCGCAGCATGGACAATACACAGGATTGTAAGAGATTTCCTTAGCGCATTTTCACCGATCTGTCCTTTCTTCTCTCATCATATCTCGCAAACAATTTATTCCAAGTCTGCTGTAGATGTAGATTCATTCCCTAATATTATTGTTACCGAGTTGTCAGTTGATAGTGAGGAAGGAGATGCTTTGAGAAAGTTGACAGATTCGATTCAAGAGTTCAATTCAGCAACTTGGAATGGTAAGAAAGAAGCGGGAATTTCACTAAACAAACCAATTTCTGGAATTTCAATTCCTGAAGAATTAGTTGAATTTACCAATATTCTGACCAGTATGCACTCCTTGGAGTAATATTACCTATAGTTGCAATGTTATTTGACGTGAAATTGGCATCTCTAAATTGCCGAGCCTAAAACCGATGAGGCGCACCTTTTCACCATGTTGAAGATTATTTGCAAAAAGTTGTTGAGCCAGTCGGGAAAATACTTCAGCATCATCCATTGCTACGGGAATAGACCTTCCATGGGTATGTGTTTCAAACCCAGTATATCTTATTTTTACTTCTGCCAACCTTCCAGCAACTCCCATATCATGAGCCCTTTCCATCACAGTGCTAACTAATTGATTAAGCCTTATCAAGACAACTTCTGAATCAGATTGGTCAGTATCAAAAGTATGCTCTTTACCAACTGATTTCCTACTCCTTAAGGGACTTACCTCATTGGTTGTATTTCCATCAGCCAATCTTATTATCCAAGAAGCGAACCTCTCATTTGTCATTCTTGCTAAAGCCAATTCACCCAATTCGTATGCCTCATCAACATTACTAATCCCCCATTCAGCCAACATTGTTGCTGTTTTGGGGCCAACACCCGGAACTTCTCTAACTGGTCTATCGGCAAAAAACTCTTGAATTTCATCCGGTAATATTCTGAAAATTCCATTTGGCTTATTGATTTCGCTTGACATTTTTGCTAATATCCGAGTGGGTCCAATGCCAAAAGAAGCTGTTAATCCTACTTTCTTGAAAATCGCTTGCTGTAACTCTCTGCACAAAGCAAAGGCAGAATCCCAATCTCCATCAACTGATTCGGTAATATCTAGGTAGGCTTCATCGATACTGGCTTTCTCAAATTTTTTAGCATGAGGTTTTAGGATTTCCATTACCTTTCGGCTTGCCCTACTGTATAGCCCTCTGGTTCCGCTAATGTATATGGCGTTTCCATATGGTTTGCCCGGACACCTCCTCCATGCCTCCCCAATAGGCATAGCAGAATGAATACCATATTTTCGTGCGGGATAATTGCATGTTGAAACGATACCTCGGGCACGACCTTGGTTTGGATCTGAACCGATAATTAATGGAATTGTTGGATCTAAGTCATGATGTAAAGTTTCAACTGCAGCAAAAAAGGCATCCAAGTCGCAGTGAACAATTATCCTGCCATCAGCACCTACAATGCTATCAGAAGAATTGATTCCATCACTAGTCATTGACACTACTTGACTGTCAGCGGTGTTTAACTATAACTCTAAATTTACAAGCAACTGAAATTACTTAGTTTTTCAATAGATGCTGGTTTACCGTTGTTTCACACTGTTCACCATTTAGTACAGTCATTATTGCATTAGCAATATCTCTGCCAACTCTTGCCTGTGCTTCCAATGTGGCTGCGCCAATATGAGGTGTTCCATGGAAATTATCATGTTGTATTAGTGCATAACCGGCTTCAACTGGTTCAAATTCAAATACATCCAAAGCAGCTGAAGAAATAGTCCCACTTTCTAATGATTGCAATAATGCTGCCTCATCAATAATTCCACCACGTGCGCAATTTACAATATGATTTCCGCACTTTATTCCATCTCTAGATTTTCCTGGCATCATTGACATTCTTTCATTATTCACTAAATGATGAGTTTCATCAGTTAAATTACAATGTATTGAGATATGTGTGCAATTTTTGAACAAAGTATCCACAGATTTGTGTAAAATAGTATTTTGAGACTTAGCAATTTTTGCTGGAAGATAGGGGTCATATGCATGCACTTCCATACCCATTGATTGTGCTACGACTCCAACACCTTGTGCGATTCTTCCAAAGCCAATTAATCCCAAACATTTACCGCTTAATTCAGTACCACCCATGATTTTTTTCTGCCATTTGCCATCCCTCATCCCTCGATTTGCTCTAGGTAAGTGGCGAAGACTAGCAAGTAAGTGCCCAATTGTCAACTCAACAACCGATTGAGTAGATGCTCTTGGAGCATTGACAACAGGGATTCCTGCTTCTGCAGCAGCCTTGATGTCTATGTTGTCAACACCTACTCCAGCGCGTCCTATTACCTTCAAGCGGTCACTGGTAGCGGCGATTACTTCTGCAGGGAGTTTTGTAGCACTACGTACAACAATCGCATCGAAATTTGATAGCACTCCGTCAAGTAATTCAGAGGCTTCAATTGATTGATTCACAACTTCATGTCCCGCATTTTTCAGCAATTCAATTGCTGCAGGAGCCATTCCATCGGTGATTGCGATTCTAGCCATAAATTACGGCGACTGACTAAGTCACATCAACTTTCGCTCGTAAAATGTACACATTCTAGTGCTACTCTATTGGATTTACTGGAATCACATCTGATGTATGACTCTTTGGAAGATTTTGCAGCGCCTCAAAAGACATCTGATTATTTGGCAGTTTTGAAATAGTTTCGATTCTTTCTTTCATCGTCATTCTCACCCGGAAATCGATTCGCCCTTTGTTGCGTGTTAGGTCATATGAGAGAGGGGCTAATCCCTCAATTATTTGAGTTTCAAAGTTTGTCCGCACACTATTGCCTCGCCACAAAGAATACCCCCAACGATAGGCAATTCCTACAATTGCAGCACCATAAAGAAGAGACAAAACTGTAGTTGCAAATAAAGTTGGGTTACCACCTCTTGCTTCATCGAGTAAATTTCTTACGATTAAAAATAACAAACCGATTCCAACAATAGGTTTGAGTATACTCTCTAGCCATTGGTCTACAGGAACTAACCGACCCTTTGAAGGATCTACAAATACTAAATCAGATTCAAATGCTGTATTGAGCACACTCAATATTCCTAGCAAAATAATGTAAAGTCCAGCAGCGATTGATAGTTCAATCCAAAACGAATCTATCTTCAATGTCCAGTGAACTATCAACCATGCAAATAATCCAAGGAATGTTCCTTGAGGAACTTGTGCGAAATGGACAACATGTTGAGAAAATTCCCCAATACCTGTTTTTGTTAACACTGAACCTCTATGTGGTTTCGGAATGTGGATAACTTGCCAATGTAACCATGTTTCGATCAATTTGAGACTTCTCATTAGGACTTTGTTTTTTATCAAAATAAACTCAACTAATATTAAAAATGGTAATCCAATCAATATTACCGGCAAGGCTACTATAACTGCGAGTGGAAATATAATTAATGCTGGTAATATCAAAAAGTGTGATAGTGTCAGAGGGTGTAGTAAATCAGCTTCAATCAACCTCTG